>Ga0209208_10002053_pt1 | contig 28715 bp, 24 predicted proteins | sample S1TSphfallax_3_FD_187694 | JGI IMG/M metagenome (GOLD analysis project Ga0209208, IMG submission 187694) | Host-associated microbial communities from peat moss isolated from Minnesota, USA - S1T2_Fd - Sphagnum fallax MG (SPAdes) (version 2) | ecosystem: Host-associated > Plants > Peat moss >...
TTCCATCCTGAATCTTATTAGCAAACTATCTGGAAAAGAATAGTACAGAAAAATCTTCCACCACAAAATATGTATTCCACACACAATGTATTATTTTTACAACACAATTGAGAATAGTAGAGAAAGGAAGGCATCATGGAACATCAATGGAATAAAAACAACCTTTCCACAAGAATTAACAATCCTTAAATCCAACTACCTCAAGATGATTTATGAGTTAGGTGTCGCCGCCTTCATTATTTCTATGCGTGTGCAGCTTAAAAGATCAACTTTTTGAAACATCTAATGACAATGGATGTCCTTCAGCTACAATCCTCAAGGACAGGCTCCAACTCAAAATAACTCAAACATGTTCACCACAGGTTAGACCCCATCAACATTAACCAATATGCATAATTGCTCCACTTGCACCAGACTCTTTCATACAAGTAGGGATCAACTTAATGAAAATCCTCAAATATCTTTGCGTAAATGTGACAACCTCAGAATTTTATAGAATTTTAGGAGAAGAATGAAATCCTGTTTGTAAAGATTGTTAAAATTATGAAGCCAACTAAACAAAGGAATGATTGTCAACACCTGTGACGTTGCACTCATGCTTCCCATAAAAGCTTGATTGTCATTCTAACTTTTAACTAGCAATCAGCATAGAGGACAAGTTAGACAAGGCAAATATCCTAGGAATATCAACAAAATTCGCATCACACAAATATTTTAACTCATAATGGCACTCCACAACAAAATCAAGGTCATAAAGAAAATAACGTCATCACTTGAGTATTTAAGACTAGTATTTTTTTAGTCTCAAATAATTGTGGAAAAAAGAGCTATAATCACTCAATTTTATATGTATATGTACATTTTTCAATGTTTTTGAGGTTGCATATTTCCAAGTTGAATAGAAAATAAAACAAAAGGGGAATTTGTTTTTCATTATAGTTCCAACCATTTCAAGATATTCCCAACATGAAAAGTTTAGAATGAAAATGGTTTTAACATGTTTTGAAATGAATATCATACTTATATGAAGGATTGTTATTGATTTTTAAAGAAAATCCAATATGAAATTGTGTGATAGGCCCTATATGTACCACTCACTGGCGAGGGAATTGGCCCTATGCTTCAAAAGTTGAATTACAATGCTTCTGGAATTCCTTTGAATCGGTGCTGAATTATCATGTAGATTCTGAAGCTTGCAAAATGTCATTTCTTTAAGTCCACCATCAATTTCACAACTTGAATACTGTCATACATACTTGTTCATTACAAGTGTTGTATTTGTTAGTGACAAGCAAATTTCTATACTTGAAGATTTATTCATGGGGGATGTGGAGATTTTGGGAGGACTAGGTTACAGTGTGTGTATTTTGCCACTTCAAAGTATTGAGAAAAGTCATAATAGAGGGCGAAAGTATGTGTAGAAAACATACTTTACAAGCTGTACTTTCAGTTATCTCATCCTCTAAGTGATGGTAAATCTTGTATGACTTTATTTAGAAACATACCCCAAACCCAGGGAGGATGTAAAGGTACACAAGGAAAGGATCAGAGTCCGAACAAATTGATTACGAGTTAGGGGTTTGCAAATCAAGGAGAGATAGAAGAGCCTTTAACTCATCTACTATCTGCTGTCAACAAGTCAGCAATGAGGCATTTATGACTTTTAAGTTGTTTGGAAGCATAGGAAGCAAATGTTGATCCATAACTAATGAAAGGACTTTTCACATCTCAAGTATTCCATCAACCAAAATGGCTTTCCATTGGGCCAAGATAGTAAACACGCATTTACAATGTTCATATATAGCACCCATGATAAAGTTGATGGAGAATGGTAACCTTTTTAATATCCAAGTGTAAAGAAACATGTAAATCATTGTACTCTTCAAGAAATACCACTAATTCATGCAAACAATGTCACCTTCCAAATTATATTCAAAATGTAAGGTAGAATATAATGGTTTTGGCATTATGTTGATATGATTAGCAAACCCAATAATTGTCACCCGATGGACCACTAAGAATGTCTTTGAGGCTTTAACCTACTCTAATTGATTCATTGAATTGTATCTACGGGCAAAAGTGAACACCTTGGGCCATGTAACAAAATAGCATATAGATACATGTGGCTCAAAAGTTTAAATGGAAAAGAACTTGATCACCTTGGTTTCATGCTCTAATGTACCATGATCACAATAGAAAGAGTCAAAAGCTGCTCACCCATTGTGTAAATGATTTTCTAGTTGTGGTTGAGGCACTAAATCAATAGGTATACAGGCAGAGAAGAAATATTGTATCATCATCTAATAAACTTCATAAGAGCTAAACTTCATATGGCCTCTTTTGTGAAGCAGCTCGCAGTTTACCAAAATGAAGCAAAAATAATGTATATTTGTTTAATAGTTTATATCTATAGTTGTCCTATCTAGTTACCAAGACATCCATATCATAGTTAGCACTTGAGAGAAAATACCATAACACCCATCCTTAATGAAACTTCTTCTTCCCAAGGTTACACATGGAAAATGATGTTGACATGAAGGAAACAAAAACAACATATATATCACACCAATTCAACTGTAATGGTGAAAACCTTGATTAAAAAATTAACCATGTCCACATCCCACACATTATCTCATGTATTTAGTTGTCACAGGATGTGACAAAGTAACAACTTGGGTTATCTAATTGTGGTTCAGAGTTCAGACTCCACAAGCAAAAACCAACTTGCAATCTGAAGACATGGTTGTACAAAAGAATTAGAATCAACATCAAAAAATACATTACATGCTTTAAACTGGAATGACTTTGTTTTATTTTACCACAACATATATTCAACTTAATCTTTTCTACCAAACCCCTGAAGTGTAGTAGATGTAGTAAAAAAGGCAACAAACTGAAACATGATTTCATTAAACTACACATTACATTGTGAACACAAAGACATTCATATCTGGAGTACATGTACTACTCATATTACAAAGGGATTGTACATCAAAAGACATTACAACAGAATAAACCACGAACTTGAATAATTATTGATAAATATTGACTTGACAGCAACCTCAGATTGGGTCACAAAATACCAAATTGGCTAGTTGAATGATCGATGTGAGTGTCACACCAAAACATATGTACATGAAACATCTTGCTCAAACATCATGTTTGACATAGGTTTTAGATACCCAAGTTGTTACTTTGTCTCATCTGGTGAATACCATCATAACATTTCAGTGTATTCACCATGACTTTGTCCCACAATAAGTAAAGGAGAAAGAAAGAAGACAAACACTTGACCTAACTTATATTCAGGCCATTTTTGTGTTTGGGGGTCGGGCTTGTGTTAAACCCCCTAACTACAATCACAAGAGGACAAAGAAGTGGGACACACACCAAGAACATTGAAAGCATGGAACAGTCTCCTAGGGCATCCATCCTACACAGGAATATAAAGAGTAGCCTGTTTGGAGTTGTTTCACATTCCTGTCATTAGAATAATGAGTGTCATAGTTGACAACAGAAAGAATACAAATGGAGACTAGATAGGCACCCCCCTTGCATAGGGCGTCCTTTAAACTTCCTTAAATAAAACCCACACATCACCCAAGCAGACATGTAGGTATACTCTCCTAGCTCAGGAAGGTGGCAGAAAAAAGCTGGGGATTGTGATTAAAACTCAACAGGAAACCCCTTTAAAACCACACCAGATGCATCATCGTGTAAGGGGTAATATCTGAGCTAGTGATGATTCATTTTTGTTGATCACTTGACGAGTTTAACACAAATTTTAATTTGTTGAAGAGCATGATGTAAGTCCTCAAATTCATTTGTGGGAAGACATGATGAGGTCTCCAAAACATTCATGACGGACCCGCATAGCGTTTGTCTCTCAAATGGGTCTAGTTCCCATCCGCTCAACCATGAAAGAAAGGAAGAAATGGATTTAGAGCAATTATTGGACTGTGCGACAATCATAGGATCTGAGTGCCATGGAAAGCAAAAGGCACACGGCACAACACGATTGGATGCACCAGGCAAGTTCAGTATCATTCTCATCAGAGGGACCCATATGAGCCTCAGGAGCCCATCAAAGCTTTGGATCCTGTGACTGCACTTTGGGTGGGTCCTTGGCACACTCAGTTCTTGTCTCACCTGGCCTCCTTACACACTCAAGCAGTCTGTCCTCCCCTCTTTCCCTCCCCCACCCCAAACATATAAAAAAGACACAAATGTTTGAGCTACCTAGAGGCAAGTATCCTACAAGCTAGATTCTTGGTGCCTTCCAAAAAATCCACAATTCTCGTCCTAATGGAAAGGACTTAATGACGTTTCAAGGGAGGTTTGACACCCCATCACAAAACCATAATTCAGGATAAGCTCCAAATCAGTACATTGCCCATCAGTGCTACCAGTACTTGCTTCTTTACCACAAACTTGATAACCTTCCAACTTGGGAGTTTGTTGGGGGCAGTTTCCGTACTTCGTTTTTTGTAAACCTCCAAGAAACAAGCTGCCTACAGATTCTAGAAAAGACAAGCTCGGATCTGACAATGTTTTGGCAAAAGAGTAACCGGAAATGAGAAAGGTTGGAGGCCGGGGGGGCCGGGGGCACCCTTTGCTATGGGCAAGCAAATGGGAGGGTGCCAGAAATGGCGTGTAAGTTGAGTGTGGCGCCCAGAAACCATCACCTGAAAGGATGATAGATTAATGGCTGGCTGAGCCTTAGGGTCCCAGAGATCGGTCCCCTGACGGAATATGTTGAATTCAATGGCCGCAGTGATTTGTCCTTAACTCGTGGACAGGAAATGAATTAACTAACTGCGGCATAACGTCTTCCTTTAAGGCTGAGGTGGGACTCTCTGCAGTCTGAATGACCAAATTAGCCTTCATCTACTACATTTTACTCATATATCACAACTATTACGTAGTCGGCTAGTGGAACTCCTAGTAGGAATACCAAGAGACTGCAGTTTTGCTTTTTGTCAATTTTTTGGGTTGGGTTTGAATCATTCTATTTCCTCTTTCATTTGTAACCATTAAAGGGATTTTTTTTGAAGGTAATGAACTCCCCCATTTGTGATTAAGCTATTACTTTCATTACATACTCTTCTACTAAGAGTCAGGCCCTATTTTAGTGTGATGTTTTTTTCTCCCGGCTGTGGGGCCTTATTGTTGCACCTGGATTCCACCTCAGCACACTCTCACATCCATGGCCTCCTAGCATGCACCTAAACTACTTGCACATGGCCAAACCACATATTGGTTGGTCCTCGCCCAAAACCTTGATCTTGAATGTCTTATCTAAGGCTATTTCTTTCAACCTCAAGGTGGGAGCAACTTGACCCACCATAGACTTCCCAACTAGTCCAAGCCTTCTTCACATGGAGCCCCCAAGCCCCATCTCATAGCCTAATTGCAAACTTAGACTTGGATTGCTTTGTGGTCGGTGCCTTCCCTCACTCATAATCCTTTGTCCATTTTGGCACACCAATGTGTTTTGTGATAGCTTATTTCATCAAATGTCAAAACCAACTCAACATTTAATGTCGTGCAATCCATGTCATCATGGGGACCATCCCATGGTGGTTTCCACACATGCTCCTGATTGGGCGAGCGAAAGGCATGGGTCTTATTCAGAAGGGCATGTCATTTTCTCCCACTTGAGAGATGTTAACATCCTCGTGTACTCAAGAAAACACACCCTTTGACCCATTTGTTCGCTTTCCATTATCTCTAGTTGGGGTTAGTTACTCCTCGGATTATGGAAGTTCATTCACCTTATGTTTTTTTGTTTTTAGCACAAGAGGAACTTGGGTGGGGTTTTCACTTGTGGTGACTTTTTTTCATTTGCACTTTCCTATTCAAATTGTTTCCCCCTTGTAACCTTTTTTGGTGTTGGAGTTTGAATCTAGCTTAACATCCCCAACCACCATTCCAAGCGAAGGTTACAAACATCCCAATAAATAGTGATAAGCTAGGTTTTATGGCTTGAACTCCCTTTACCCATATAAAACATGACTCGCAAGTTCATGGATGGGAAGTTTTACTTCTCCAATCGAAAGTGTGTGATTTTATTCACCATTACCATGGTCTTGCCTAACCAAACCTTGGAAGTTTTTATACATTCAAGTTTAGCTCCCATTTCCATTGGTTGTTGTCACTTTGCCTTCTTCAACTGCTTTTTCTTCCCATAAATTCTTAGCCTTTTCATTGTTGATTAGGCCTACGATAACCTTTAACCTTCCTTATTTAAGTTTTCATTGGTTTTTGTTGGGCATTTTCCCTTGCTTTAAAAAGGTTGATGCTTAAATCAACACTTAAGCATTTTGTAGTTAGGTCTTTTCTTCTTTTAGTTATTTTCACCTCAATTTTATGCTCTCTTTCTTGTTCAAACTTGGCCACATTTCAAATAGATGGTCCAAGTGTGAAAATTTCACCTAAACTACATTTTTAAAATGGTAGCCTTTATGTTTCACTAGATATTCATTGCCTTATTGGCATGTTTGTTTGGTTTGAATGATGTTGTCTATTTCATTGGTAAGTTTGTGTTCAATGGCAGCTATTTCCAATGTCATATTTGTTTTTAGTTTAGTCTCTTTTCATCTCAAAGGAACAATTTTAACTTCAAAACAATGAAGGCTAGATGTGCAACAAAATTCATTTGTAATTTCAACATCTAAACATCAAAATGGGGCTTCATGAATATTTCATATTGCCCCACATACTTAGTAATAAAAGATGTGAATAGTCCATCAAGCATCTTGAATTTTTTGATGTTCAACCACACATGTTGCCTAACCTCAAATTCCACATGTCTTTGTGTTTTGTTGGCATGCTTCTCATATCGCTTTTACTTTTTGGCCGGTGTGTAATTTTTCACACACTCTCACCCTCTTTTCAATTTCCTTGGAATGGTTTCTTCTTCCCATGGGAATGGCCACATCCATAGTCTTCCTAGCTTCTTTTCAAAATGCAAGTTCGAATGGGAACATCCCAATTGTTAAATGCATTATGGAATCGTAAGAAAATTCCACCAAACTTAAATGGTTGCCTTGATTTATATGGCTAACACTAATGTTGGACTAGTATATGGGTTGTAATCGGATATCAACTCGGGTATCTATATGAATATGAAAATACACGACCACTTAAGTATGGTTTGCTCATTGTATTGTGGTTGATACCATATTGCCATGGTATGTGAAAATTGGATATTTTGACTCATATTAGATCTAATTGGTAACAACATTTTAAGTGCCTTCATCTACATACACAACTATTTATGAACATCAATGCCATGGTATGAGTGTCAACTTTTTAGGGTGTAAGATGTGAATTGTAAATTGTAAGTTATATTGTTCTTCAGCATGGTGGGAAATTATTAGATTATAACTAAGGGCGATGCTTCAATGTTGGCAGCCTTTACCTCATATCAATGATGTATTAGTGACGAATATAAAACATTTTCAAATCAAAGTTGTCATAATATTTTTTGCTAGTTATTATATATGACTTATCAAGCGATGGGTTTTTTTTTCCAACTTGGGATTTACATGTGTAGATGAATTCTATTGATTTTATGTCTTTTATAATATTAATATTTTTTTTCCAATTTGGCAACCTTAGCCTTTGATCAATGACGCATTTGTGATGATTTTGGGACATTTACAAATCAATTTTGTTGTGATTAATGTTTTGTTGGTTTTTTTTAAAGGGTTCATCAAGGATTTTTTCTTTTCAACTTATGCAAAAAGTTGCATTTTTGTGTGGCATTACACATTAAATTAACATATTCATATTGATATTATGTATCCTTCTGATATCACACATTTCAATACCATGATACTCATACCATTGTGTGAAAATTGTAATTTGTACATATTGATACCACTTGGTATGAGTTTTCACATTTTTGCCCCAATATCCGTATTGTCATTGTATACAATTTTTTTTTAAAAGTCAAATACCCATACCAAATGGGTATGTTAAAAATCCAATACTGGTCCAACATTACTTAACACCCATGTAATTTTTAAGGTATTGGTTTAACACCCCATTGACCCGTTCTATTTGGCCATCCATTTGTGGGTGGAATGTTGTGTTGAACAACAATTTCATCCCCACCTTTCAAAATAAATGGTTTTAAAAGCTTGCCATGAACTTTGCATCACCATCATTTACAATGAACTAAGGCATCCTATGATGCCTTGCCCACATATCAAAGAACATTTTTGTCATATCAAAAGTTGATGCAATTGTCCTAATTGAAACAATTTTCGCCAACTTGGAGAATTAATTAACTACCACCAAAATAGCGTTCATTCCATTCCACTTTAAGAGTTGTATTATGAAGTCCATGGAAACATTTTCCCATAGTTCGTTTGAAATTGGAAAAAGGTCTATAAAGTCCAAACTTCTTGTACATGAACTTTGTACTTTGGCACTTGACATAAATGCCCACAAAATGTTTTACATCCTCTTTCATTTCAAACTAATAGAACCATCTTCCAATGGCCAACCTTGTGGTTCTTTCACCGTGATACCATGCTAGCAACACGTTATGCTCTTCTTATATGACTTTTGTGCACATCTTTCTAGTGGCACATAGATTTGGGACTACTTCCACTTTATTAGTCCCTCTTCAAGGCTTATGCCTTTAATTCTTTTTTTTGCATGCAACTTTGCAAAAATAATGTTATGCAAGGAGGTCCTACACACATGCTTCACTTATTTTCCTTTCAAATTTACTTTGCTTACAAAATTTGCCTACAAACTTTGAGTTTTACTTGTAGGGTTATCATTGTATTCCTCTTTAAAATTTAGGGTATTTGGGACCATATTGTATTAGCTCGATTTGTGGTTCAACTCCACATCCATAAATTAAAAAATCATGCCACTACAATTGTTTTGTTATGGCCTTTGATTGTGTTTCAAAATATTTTAAGGACACATTATTCATGATTTTTTTTTAATGGGTTTTTAAATAATTTTGCCAAGTTTTTCAAATAATTGACAATAACAAACAAGTTCTTTTTGTGAATTGACCACCTCAATTGCATTCTCAAAAACTTCTTATTTTGAAAGACAATTAGGTGCCCATTTTATAAAAAGACACCACCAATTATGCAATCATTTGCATTAGCATGAACTTTGAAAGGTTTTGTGAAGTCTGGGAACTTCAATACATGCAAGGAAGAAAGTTTTTTCTTTAAGTCCTTGAAAACCTTATGTTGGTCTTCTCTCCAATGAAAAGACAATTCTTTTTTGAGGAGGTCTATGAAAGGTTTTTCCATCTACAAAAACCCCAGCTAGAAAAATTCCTATAAAACTTTGTTAGACCCAAAATGATCTCACACTACTATAATTCATGGTTTTCTTATTGAAAAATCCATAAAAAAAAAACCCCATTTAGACATTTGTAAAAAGGACCATCCTAACAATTTGGACAAGTTGATTTGGACCTATCTAATGTGACTAGGTGGTCTTTTTGGGTGGCAAAATGTTTGATTATTTGATTGGCCATTTTGATTAATGGATAGTGGACCATTCATTTAATCAAATTTTTACCCTATTTTTTCCTAAATTAACCAAAATATATATTTTTGTGTAGGTAGGTAGGTGGGTAGTATATAGGTTTAATTAGGTTGTAAAAGGCAAGAAAGTAGGTAGGTGGTAGCCTAATGTAACCTAGCCTAATTTAACCTACCTAACCTTCCTAACCTAACTTAACCTACCTATCTTAACCTTTTAAGCATGTATATAGGCTATAAGTATTAAGAATTGAACCCTTCACCTCCCCAATGATAATCCAAATCATTATCAATGGACTACATTATCCAAAGTTGAAAAAAAAAATTCACTTGTTTATTTTAGATCATTAGTTATGTAGGTAAGTAAGAAAGTTAAATAATTAATAGGTAGGTTGCACAACGGTTGGTAGGTAAAAGGGGTGAGTATGTAGGTAGCTTGTAATCCATAAGGGTCCAAATTCTTTAAGGTGTACCAAAATCTTGTCACAACATCACCTTAATTTTTCTTTTTTTTTCATGTAAAAATACATTTATGGATGATTATGATGGAATGTAGATTTGTAATGGTATATAATATCGTCCTTCTAAAATATTTGACAACTTTTGACTCATTATTTTTTATGGGGATCAAAATATAGGGTAAAAAAAAGTACTATAGTAAATATTAGGTCATTTTTGTCTTGTGTGGTACACCTTAAAAAAAATTCACCCATAGGAAGTAGGTAGGTAGGTGAATAGGTTTGTAAGATGGTAAATGGGAAATAGGAGGTAGGTAGGTAGGTAGGTATGTTAATAAGATGGTAGGTGGGAAATAAAAGGTAGGTAGGTAAGTAGTTTGTAGGATGGTAGGTATGTAGGTAAGTAAGTTGGTGTGTAGGTAGGCCTAAACTATTGCCTAACCTAATTTATAACTATTTTTCCTTATTAAGTAGCATATGATGTCCCATTTGATTAAAACACCATTGTCCATCTTGACTAAAGATGTTATTTTGCTTTGTCCAACTTAAATAAATGTCTTAGTTGACTAAGAGCCACTGGCCATTTTGACCAAAGTGTTCATTTTTTGATCCAACTTGACTACATGTTCAATTTGACACATAGTCAAATAAGTCACTTTAGTCAAGTTCACCATTCATAAGATACATATGTCATTCAAGCCTTGGGCCTCTAATCAAAATGTACATGTCCACTAGTAAAAAATGACTTCTTATTTAAATTGGACCTTTTGAAAAACCTTGAATTATAGTAGTGTAACTCCTTTGTCCACAAATGACCTTTGCCAACACCTTATGGCCTCAAGTTATTTTTAAATTAGGCTTAACCCTTTCCCAAATCAACACATGCCCAACACATTTCTTCATGGGCAAACTTGTTCTTCACTAGTTGCAAAAAAATTGTTTTCTTTCAACTTGCTTAAAACATACTTTAAATGTTTTGCATGTTCATTTGTGGTCCTAGTGCACAAGTATGTCATCACCATACATGATGATGAACTTGTTTAACTTTTCATGAAAAACCATATTCATCAAAGGCATGAACATCAAAAGAGCATTACACAACCCAAAAGGCATGATCAAGAACTCATAAAAACCATGCATTGTCTACATTACCATCTTCTTTTGTTATCCAAATTTGATAGTACCTTAATTTCAATTCAAATCAACTAAAATACTTAGTTCCATTTAATGGATCCAAAATATTGTTAATGTGGGGCAAAAAGTAATTATTCTTTATTATGATTTTGTTAAAGGCAGGGTAATCATACACATTCATAAGGTGATTCCTCTATCTTATATACCCCCAACTAAAGAGGTTGTTAATTTGTGTTAAATCTAAATTAAATTTAAATTCATTAACTTAATTTGTTAATTAATGACCTCCTTAGTTGGGGGCATATAACTGATTTAGAACAAATTTTAGCACAAACCCTTTTACTTTATTCCCATTGTGGAAAATGTCTACTTTGTAAGCATCCAAAAATGTGTCACCTAAAATTGCATCAAAACTACTTAAGTCACACAAAATGAATTTTTCAAAAAACAAAATCCTCCCATTAAGCAACTTTATTCCTAACACCACTTAGGTGCAAATTTCATCACTCCTTGTGCCAAATGCACCAAAATGGAATCAACCACCAATTCAATTTTGACTCCCAATTGTTCCATTGTTTATAGGATCATGAACGAATTTGTCTTTCCTAAATCCAAAAAACAACACACCCAATTGTCATTTATCTTACATTTAATCTTTAATAAATTCAAAAAAATTCCCAAGGCATTCACCTTGGCCTCTAATCAAATTTTGAATGATTTTTTTGCCTTGGGTTAGAATTTCACTTATTCAAAACAGCTTAAAACAATCTTTCACCAAGTGTCTTAATTGGTTGAAATTAAATCACTTGGTCTTCAATAGGTTGCCCTTGGCCTTCTTTCTGGTTGGTTGTTTTGCCAATGACTTACTTTTATTATCGTTTGTGAACTTTTCTCACTTGCATGTTTATTTTCGCCCTTGTTGTTTAGGTTTTTCTTTAGTTCAGCCCACTTACAGAATCCCCTTGGAGACATTGAGGACCATCATCCTCCATGCACTCCAACTTCATCATTTTTTAGCATGTTTTTAGCATGTCCCCCCTTTGGAAGATCAACTTGCATGGCCAAAGTTTGAAGCCCCACAAGAAAGCCAATTTTTCATGAGCTTTTCCTTGATGGGATCAAAAACTAGCTTTGCATAAAACTCCTACACATAGCGAGCAAGAGCCCCAAGCCCTTCCCCTTGATGCAACTCTAAGAATTCCAACCTATCCTTTAGGACAAGTTGGTGATGCGGAGTGACTCATTTACTCAACCATGACTTGAACTCTTCCAAGTTAAAGGGTGAGCGCAAAGTATGGTAGTTCACCTTTGGTGTCACAAGCTTGATTTTGCAAGTGCTTTGTGTTTCAATGCTTATGGTGAATGATTTAATTTTCAATACATTAAATGATGACTCATTTTAAACTAACAGCTTAATTGTGAAGACATTTTCATAACTATTTTTTGAAAATATTGTATTCATTGTCAATGATGGACTTTTGAAGTTAAAAATATGGACTAATTAGTTGATTGGATTGTTAAAAAATTCAAGAATTCATATTGAATTCCATTCCAAATTGGTTATTGTGACTAACCATGAGTTGAAGAATTAAATCATAAAGCTAAATGTGAAATCTTTTTTTGTGAAACCTTAACCAAATGGTAATTATGAACTTTTGAAAGGTCAAAATTGGAGCTTGTTTTCAAAAGTCCTTTTGAAATGAATTTTATTTGATTTTTCTTAATTTTTTTGTGCCCCATGGGTACAAAATTGAAGTATCTAAATGGGCTTTTATTCTTATGGACTTAAAGGCCTTTTTTTTAAGATTTCAAAATGATTTCACCATATTACCTAACAACAACATTTTTAAAAATTGGTTCTGAATAGTTTTAATAGGTTTCATAAGTGACTAAAACTTAAGAAATCAAAGATTACACTAATGAAAACCTTCAAAATTGAAACCATATCCATATGGATTATTTATAAAAACTTGCTTGTGATTTTTGTGAAAGTTGTATCTGCTTAAAATGAGCCACTAAATTCTGCATTTACATTAGAATTCACATCAAGTCAAGTGTTTCCTACTTTTTTTTAAGTTCACCAATCCAAGGCATGGTCCTTTAACAAGGTCTAAGTGGTGTGAAGTCATTGTAAGTCCATGACCAAACATTGAATCTCCATGTAAGCCTCCAATTGAAAAAACCATTGCCAAATTCTCTTCATTTTCACCTTTTTCTTAGTGAAAAGGTCCAAATACCTTGCCTTGAAAGGTTTTGTCAATGCCCCACTCACAAGCATTGACACCATTCCCTTTTCAACCAACGCTTACATCAAATCTTAATGCATCACATTTTGATGTAAGATCATGGTTTGGAGGGACTTAACCAATTCTAACACATCCCTAGTAGGTAACTAGGTTGAAGGTTCAATGTTCCCATTGGAAGTCCCATAGGAGTCAAGTGCTAAACCAACACCTCATTGGTATTTTTCCATTGATTGGACAGCTCATCCCCCATGTTTTGCAAAATCAAAGTTTTTTCAAACCTCAGCTTATGTTCATTGGGTGCATTTTGACCCTTATCATTTTTTGGAAAAGTCAATTGGAAGATCAAACTTCACTTTTGCTTGATGACACCAAGTCCAATTGAAATTGTTCTTCCTAGACTTGTTACTTCCATGTCTCCTTGTCTTTTGTTGAGGAAACTTTTCTCCCTTTGGATGGGGAATGATTTGTTCCCACCTTTGTGGAGTTTTTCCAACTCACCTTAAGGGGAGACTCTTTTCCCTCCACCACCTCTTTAATATTCCTTTCACCATTGAAGTTTGGCAACTCGCCCACAAGTTTTGCCCCAAGATTTTGAAACTTCAACACTTTAGTTTCTCAAGCTTTCTTTTCCTTTTCCTTTCTAGACTCATACTTCCTTATTCATACAATATAATTTTTAATCTTACATGGAAAATAAATACTCATAAATGAGACATTTTTTTCAATTATGAATGATAATATTACATATGGAAATATTGAAATCATTAGTTCACAATTAGACACCTTTTGATGGTGTAGTCCATTGGTAAGGACTTGGTTCATCACTATAAATGTGAACAGTTCATTTCCTAATACTTGGAACCTATGGGTGCATTCATGATTGGGTCTACACATCAAGAACAATTGTTAAGACTAGCACCAAAAGACTCCCAAAAATTTAGGACTTGCCCAAAATCCTATAATTTGTATTATTTGGGAAGGATATTTTTTCAAACTTTGACCATTTTAAGACCTATTTTCCAAAAGATTTTCCATTTGAGCTAGGCATCATATGGATTTGAAATTCCTTTAGCTTACCTTGATTGCAAACTATGCACCAACTTTACATGACCTTCTTTTTTGAGTTTGAGCTTTTTAATGTATCTACTATCTTGTGAACCATTATTTTTCAAGCATTTTGTCAAGTTGCAATTTTTTTTTTGTAGCTTGTAAGGGTAGACCCAATTTCTCACGACATAAATTGGTTTGTGCAAAATATGGGTTTGGCAACTAAAGGGTGGATGTTTCTAAGTCTAACGAATAATGAAGTACCAACCCAAGAAATTAAGGAATTTTTTGGGCCAAAGGTTTCAAAAATGGGTATAGGTATGACAAAAAGGTTGGTGCCAAGGTAGGAAAGAATATTCTTGAGTTATACAAGCGCATGATAGGGAAGTGGAAAGTGACAAGTGGACAAATCAACAAGTGTTTTGCACATGGTGTTGTTTCTTGATTGAAACATGGCACCAAGTTCAATTGGGCAAAATATGCCATTTACTATGACAAGTATAATGTTGAATTCATTGAGAAAGACAAAAACGATGAATTTTATTTAGCAAGTAAAAAGTGGTGTTTTTTATGTTATGAAGTGGGCTCCACGACCCTCTAGCTACATATGTGTAAGGCTTATGTTTGAAGCCATCCGTGGACAAACTCTCCAAAGCAAAAATTGTCAAATTTTGACCAAGCTTGAAATAGACAAAAACATGAAGGTCCTAGGTAAATGGGATGTAAAAGAGATCCAAGTTTGTTAGGATCTTCTATAAGGTAAGTGTTTAATGTTGGGAGGTGCTAAGAAAAGCATCATCGTTGTTGTTGCAAAGAATGATGAGGCCATTACTATTGAAAGGAGGTCTTTAATTACATTAGAATATTTTTGTACTATTCATGCAAAAGTTATTTGCCAACTAATTTTGGTTGAAGAATTATTGAAAGTAGCCATTAGATTAAGAAATCAATCTTTTAATGTTGGTTTATTGAGGGATTTTGAAGGTTTTGTTTATGAAATGAATGACATAGAACATGTTTAGGTCTAAAGTGAAACGTTTTTACATGGAGCAATTTTAGGTTTTGGACCTAACATTTATAAGCCTTCACAAGGAATAAGTTTCGGTCTTGCACCTTGCATTTCTAAAAGTGAATTGAAAGGTTCTGAGAGCAAGAAGTAGTGTGTGTTGAACACTAAAAGGTGCCAAATGTCAAAATTCAGAAGTTAGAAACAAATTTGTGTTGATCAGAAGGTTAAAGTAAATGCCTTTATTTTGGAGTTTGAAAAGAAGAAGATTAGGGTTTCACAACTTGAATTTGAGGTCAATATGCTTCAAGACACATTAAAAAGAATGCAAGAAGGGGGTGGGGTTGTGTTGTACCCACATCCCATATTTTGTGATACTAGTTGCAAATCTAACCTTGGTGATGGTAAATTTACTTTGTGTGCCAACGAGTGCCATGTTTGTGCTCAATGGTTTCCCAATCTTTTTCACTTTTTAATATGAAGGAATTTTTTAATGAAATATTTTGCAACTTGCTATTTAAAATACGTATAATTGCCCCAATATATCACATTTTTTTGTTAAACATTGTTGAATAGATATGAAAATTACAAATTTTGCAGATTTTGCACTTTGCTTGAAAAAATATCATAATTTTGAATCATATTAAAATATGCTAATTTTTTAATTTTTACTTTTTATATGATAAGTTACAACTTTGATTTATATGTTATTTACATTACACCTTGTTTACATGTGTTAAATGAAATTTGAAATTTTGTTTACTTTGGGGTAAAAACGCAATCAAGGAGCCACCCAAATGAATGCACTCCTTAAAATTGCATTTTTGTATGTTTGAAAGATCACAAGGGAAGTGCATAATAGTTTGGATTGTTATAAAAAAATTTGAAATGTTTTTTGTTAATTGGAAAGCTTATATGCACAAAGTTTGACACAAATAAAAAAAAATTGCATGTTCAAACCACTCAAACTTACAGAATGGATAGTCCTTATTTTTTTCAAACATTTTTTTTTTCTACCAAATGTGCATCGTTCCTTTTTAAAATTGGAAAGGATTTTAACATTGATGAGTAGAAGGGGAAAAAAATTTGAATTAATGATTTTTATTTTTATTTTAAACCAATTTGAACACATTTGGTTCAAACATGTTTTTGACATGAAATTATGGATTTTGAAAATGTGGCCTTACCAAAAGTTGTTCATATTTATGTGATAGAAAGCATGAATGCATAATATATATGATGTAAAATCAATTTCTAGTCGAAACATATTTATGTTTAACATGTAGTATTAAGCTGGGTATTCAAAATGTAAAATGTAAAATTATAAACCAACATAGAAATGACACATGTCATGTGCAGCCCGTGGAAAAAGGACTTTTACCTTGGCACCCATGGCTCCTTTGACCATGTTTCCATCCTTCGAATTTTTAAGCATTTCAAATTTCATAACTTTTTGAATTGTGAATGCTTTTCAAGTGTGGGTAAATATCATTAAATTTATTTATTTTTCAAATCCCTTACTTTAATCCTTCGTAAATTTGATTGTTTCTAACACAACTATTGTTCAAATTCAAGAGTCCTTTACTAAAATCAAAACACAAAATTAAATATAATAAAATTTGAATTTGAATTCCTCAACACTCATATTAGTTAGTTAACACAACTTGGAATGATTCACATAATTTTAAAATGTCAAAAAAAAAACATATCTACTATAATTTGAAAATTTCAAGGATTCCCAAAACCCTTTTTGGCTCCTATTAACATGTTTTGACACCCCATGTATTTGTGACCTTCTACTTTTTACCCAGAACCCGGGAACTGGGCAACATTGATTTAGACCCTGAACCTTTGGGGTCTGACCATGGCTCCAAAGGTGTCATACCATGGCAGTGATAGTAAGGCTTTATACTAAACCTAGGTACATCATGAGGTACAAAGCGGAGGCATAAGAAGATCCATCCCACTTTTAGGGAGTATACATTCTATTGCTCCTCTTTCCTTCCAAGAGGGATCTATCTAGGAAGGAAGATATTTTGTTTGTTTGTTTGTTTGTTGGCCTTGCTAGCTACCAAGGCCCTTAAGGATATTGTGTTTAGATTCATTATAGAGTATAGTAGCTTAAGGGATTTTTTATAGGCCCCTAGGTAATAATAATAATAGGCGTCTATTTTTATATGAGGATTTTTGAAACATGATATTTTGGGTGCTTGTGTTGAAACTTGAGATCAGTCATAAGTTATAATACCTTGAAAGATCTTGGGTTTCTTTTTGACGATTTTTTGAAGATTATATATTTTGGTATGGTCAAATAATATTTGGGTTTCCATAATTCTTCTTTTCCCTTAAGATACTTTTTAAAATGTAAATGGCAAGGCCACTATGTGATACACCCCTTGTTTTGTTTCTCACATTGAGATCCTCCAAACCATGTCGATGATCCCATCTTGCTCTTGGTACCATCAGAAAGTCCTCCATGACTAGGGGTGCACCAAGGTGGTTTCATAATGTTTAGACTTTAGTTCAAGAGTTATTGAATACTCAACAATTTTGTGATTAAAAATTCAATAAAATCAAACTGAAATTTTTTAAGGAAATTGGGGCACACTCTTGATGCTATTGGAAATTACTCAATGAGTAGGATTTTATGGAAATGATTTCATAATTTTTAGACCTGAGGTGGGGGAGATATTGAATTTTCAATAATTTTTGTCACTGGAAATTAATTTGAAATTTAAAATAGTTTTTTCCACAGTAGGGCTCTATGGCCAGGGTCCTGTTCACACTTGGAGGAAACCCACAAGGTGAAGAGCCAAAAAACAGGCCCAAACCTGTTCACACTTGGGCTAATGGCAGAGGCCACACACATTAGTATTCATGGATGTAAGCTCCAAATACACGAGGAGATTTCTTTGAGTGCTGTACTGGATTGTTTGTGGGAGTGATGCTCAGAATGATAATGCCTTCGACACTCAAATTCTGAATGGAACACAATCAATGTGCAAAATACTATTCGTCAAATCATGATGCAACATTGGAGAGGAACTTTACATTACAGGGAGTGATGATGGCCCTTTTGAGTTTTTGAAAGGTGAAGTCTAGATACATTTGACAATTGACGATGTGGTTGTTACATTGAACCTAGGAATTAGACTTCACACATCATCACATTATGCACACATTTTTGCCATCTTTCATCTTCAACTCTTCTTTATCAATAATCCTTTGTATTCCAAGGTGTGTACCCTGAAGCATGAAGCTCCCATGACCTAACGTGCCTATGAATCTTCAAAGAGGATGAGGATGCGGGAGGAATCAGTGATGGACATAAGGACAGATGGCCAGCGATAAGAAGCACAGTTGTTTATGACGCACAACCCCATTGGTGCCATATTCTCCAGATGACTTGAAGAAGAGGTGCGGTAGTCTGCAAAATTTTGCAAAATTTTGCAAAGAAAACAATGGTACATGAAACTCTTCTTTTTGGGCGATCTAGGTCTCAGCCACGGCAGTGATACACTTGCTGATGGCCACAAACCCTATGTTTTATACTAAAAATAATAATGTTCCTATACCAAATCTCAATCCTACTCCCGGTTGGCAGGACTACTTCAACACATTGCATGGAGTATGAAGCTGGGCACTTTGGCAAATGTCACAACACAATTGAAGAGCTTTGGGTGTTCACAAACTTTGACCCAGCATTCCAGCCAAGTATCTCCATCCATGTGTCCACTACCACCATTTTTTCATGGCTACTTAAAAGACCAACACATGTCACTAAATGGCTCTTCCTTCAAACTGTTTGCAGCAGCCACACTAATACATTGTTTATACATTTCTTTTTATGCATATACTATGCATACAGTTTTCCATGTTATATATTTCCAGCCAAGGCGCCCCCCCCAAAGGGTCCGGAAACAAGGAGGGAAGAGCATCTGCCAGATCAACAAAATTCCCAATTCCTATTTTTCCCTCCACGTCGCTCAAGCATTCGCAACTAGTTGTCACATGGGTCGAGCTTCTCTTCTCAGAAACTTTTGTCAGATAAGTCGATCTTGTCTCAGAAACTCACAGGTGGCTTGATGGGTTACTGTTCTGGTGTATGGTCTTTGTAGACTTTACATGTATGACAGTTGGTTGAAGCTGGCTTTGGTTAGACGTTGGGGGTGTGGTGGGGTTTGATACACTTACATGTAACACAGTTGGTTGAAGATAGCTGGTTCCGGACTTTGGTAAAATACTTTGATTGCAAAACTTTTGTGCTGCTTTTCAAGACCCCCTTCTCCCCTTTCTGCCCCCCACCAGCTAGCACCCCCAACTCCTTCTCACACGGCCGTCCCCCAGGTCGGTGGGTCCTCAAAAGATCTCTGCCTTCTTGTTTTCTTTTGCCTTTTGAGACAGGAAATATTTATGACTAAGTAGGTGTCCTGCAGTTGAAAGATGATCATCGACGATAGAGCGACTGCCAACGACCGTGCAATACTTTAGCCTAGATACCCTTTTGTCCTTCATCACGGTGCACGGAATTTTGGGGTTAGTTCCTTCATCAAGTTCCAAAATACAGAAATAGGAAAACCCACAATAAAATAAATAAACAAACATAACAGAGAGAAAGGATTTCTTGAAGTGCATTGAAATGGAATGTATATATATGGAAATGTATTTCACGAGTTGCCAAAGATTCTAGATCGAGTCTCTTCAAAGAGTGTTCCTGCTCCTACCCAGAGAGTAGAGTTCCATCTCTGGCCTGACAAAATTTGTGCTGCTCTTTGGCCTCAACGATATTCCACTTCTATCACCTTTTCAGTTTAACAGCCATTTGCATATCTATCCATGTCCCACCTGAGACAAGTAGTCGAGCATCATATGCACCAACATCGGTCTTTACATCCGTGTTCAATAAATTGCTTGCTTTCTTGAAGTAGACAACACCGCATCACTCTATACAAAGATGGAACATCCCAGTAGCACTTTATTGGGGGAAAAATAACAACATTGGCAAAAGGAGACACAATAATAGCAAACAAAAGGGGGACCTAAACCCTTGTGATGTGACCAGTATATTATGGAAAAAAGAAGTGGGTAAGCGGTTGGGTGGGGGAAGGGGGAGAAGAAGCCAACCTGCAAACCTAACCCCAATTGTCATTAGTTGATTAATGATCACCTAATCACATCATTAGGAGTGCAATTGAAAACTAAAGAAGGTGGTGATAACTTACACTTGGGTTCTCTTGAGGCTTTGAGGTCCTAAAATGGTATGCAAGAAATAGGTAACACAAGGGGAGAAACTGATGTAATGGTGACAATTGTCAGGCTTCCACCTCTCCTTGGCTTGAATTGTTTCTAATATTTCAAACACCACCACTAAAGGCTGTACCTGGAAGAATCTCAAGTTGGGTGGGGCCAGTGATGTTCATAGAAGGCAGTTATGATGCTACTCACCTAATTTGTTCCAGACAATGTCTGAAAATCCAGACAAGGAACCTTGATGGGTATCATCATTTTTTATTTCCATCAGTTTTTTTTCATCTTAAGAAACCTTGTCTGAACTTTCATTCTAATTGGACATGAAAATTGCTTCCCCTGAATTGATTGTCAAGATGCACAAGAAACCACTAAGAGGTAGGCTACCATTGTGAAACAAGTAATGAAAGATATTCCAAAATAACATGGTAGTCATCCACGAACATTTTATGCACTGCGAACAACAATGGTTGGATGGTAAAAAATCAACTATAATCATTATGAATGATGACTTGCTAGGCTTGTTAAGGCACTACAGCTAAGCAAAACTTACTGTGTGTAGTTTCAAAAGTTTTGTGTTTCAAGATTAGGGCACCCATCTTAACCCCTACCCAAGGTATGCACTAAATATTTCCAATGCTTGAGAACCTTGAATCCATTTGCTCAATGCTCCCACTATCTTGAAGTAGATGAGTTGAGGGTTTTTGCTTCCAAAATAGAAGGTAGGTGAATAGTTGACTTCCACATTCTTGGCTGCCTACTCGAAGCTGATGTAACAATCTGGCAATATTACTTTTCTTCAAAATTTTATGATCAGAAAATCATACAAAACACTCATTATTTGCATTTTGAAAAGAAATTGCCAAACTGTTGAAAATCTGCCCAAAAACTAAAACATTGTTGTGCATCCAAGTTGCATGTGCAAGGAATTTGGGTAGCCTATATTTGGGGAGTTAGGCCTTGAGATGGGTATTGCAATAGATGATGTCTAGAGTTAGGTCGGTCATCATCCAATTCGATAGGTCCAAATTGCATCCTTGCCATTAACCCCAATTGTTGCCTAACATTGAACACTTGTGGACATGTATAAAAAAAATTGAAGTCTATCAAATTTGGGTGGTTATGGATTATATATATACATGTATCAATTTTAGTGTTTATTGATATGGATTGATGCCGAATAATTGGGCCTATGCTACAATAGACATGGCCATCATTGAACACATGCTGGTAGCCAAATGCCTAAACAGTTGCATCATGGTCAAGTGGACCAACAGTGATCATGGTGCATAATACTCCTTATATGATCGAATGCACAACCAGAGATCTTTGTGTTAGGGTTTTTTTTTAAAAGTCCCAACTAGTGATCTTGTAATTGTGTCAGGTCATGGGTGTGATGTATAACATTTGTTAAAAAGAAGTGAAAACAAATCTATATAAGGTGTGTGGTGATATTTTGTGTAATGTAACATTTCATTTGACATGGATGCACACAAATATGGGTATATCCTAATGCATGGTATTTTAATCTTCAATAAAAAGTGTGATTTAGTTTATTATGTGGGGTGAATTTTTGGTGATGGGCTTATACCTAGCACAATTTAGTGCACATAAAAGGTCATATTTTGTGAAATGTGATTGGTTAAGAGTATGATATAGGGTAGATCTACAAATATTGTAGCTCATTCTATGATGACATTGTTTGGTAATGGGAGGATATTTATACATTGAAAGGGATACAACAACACCATAAATGTGCTCAAACCTTAACATAAAATGCAAATTTAGATCTAACCACAGAAGGTGTAATCAAGGTTAAGAAACCAACAATACATTGTTGACTTGGGATAATAAAACTTAAAATTTATGAACAACCTAATTACTTCCAACCATATATTTACATTTTGCATTATTTGCCAAAATATGAACATCGCAATTTCACCTTAAAAAAACCAACTCATTCCAAAAATTTAACATGTCATTCACTCCTTTTGACTATTCAAAGCATGTCCAACATGTTCACAAGTGTGATGGATGAGCTTGAAAGTTTCTAAGAGATCTTAGGGTCTTAGTTTAATAGTGTTAAAGCTTAAACTAGTAGAAGAGAAAAATGTATAAATGTGAAAGTAAAGGACCAAATTGGTGAGTGCATAATTTTATATATATACAAGTTTACAAGGGAAAGTTCAAGAAGTAAGTTTACTATTCCTAGAGATACAACAATTTGTAGTTGTCCAACGTCCAACAAGTAGGAAATAGTGCAAGGAGATTAGGGGATCATAGATTCCAATGTGTTGTAATATGCATAAAAACTTGGAATTCACACCCATAACAATAGATGAAGATTTAGATTAGAAGGACTCTTTTTAAAATTTGATTCTTCTTTTTTTTGGAATGATAAAAGGCATGTTATTCAAGCATCTCCTTAACTTACTTTCTGTTTTCATGGTCTAAGTGTAAAAAGGACATGTCTGCACCTCTTACATAAGGCCTAGGCATGAACCACCCACTTGCTAGAAGCTAAGGTCCACATGACTAAGTTCACAAGATGCTCAATGTGCATTGTAGGAAAAAGAACAATTTGTTAGACTAGCCAACTCTGGACAAGGAGAATATCCCTCCTCAACTTGCATCACACCCAAAGTAGAAATCAACAAGAGTGAACAAGACCTTTGTTGCAAATGTAAGAAGCACAAATGAATAGTTGGAAGATGCTATGGATGTAGTGGCAAAACCACTAACATCCATGAGGAAGGCTACTAGACATTGTAACATATTATTAATGTCATGATCTTACCATTTAAATGACTAGACCAAATGCATAAAAACTAATGAACCATGTGTGCTAACAATTGAATGGGATGTGGTTGTCATTATTTGGATTCTCAACATGCAACAATGTGTATTATTTATAATATTATAACAACTCAAATTGAAGGTGGCAAAACTTGTTCAAATTTAGCTTGCACAAGTTTGACATGGTGGAGTTGGAAACTCATGGTGGTTTTCTTTTAAGGATAAACATTAAAAACTATCAATTTGTTTTGCAAAGGGATATGAAGTTGTGAATAGTGAGGAAATCCTTGAAGGGATTCCATCTTCCCCATCATTCTTGTGTGGTGTGATTAGGAGGAGAAAACTAAAAATGTCTTTTGAAAAGAAGTTGGGGAAGGAGTTAATGAAAGTTTGGGAGGGGGGAGGGGGATATCCTCTTGTTGTACTTGTTTATTGGGAATGATGAGTGTGGATTTTTGGTGTGGAACTACTATGTACTTTTTCATTTTTTTATAATGTTTTAGATATAGGAAATAATGGAAATATGAATTTTTTTGGCCTTTAAAAGTTGGATATAGGAGATGGCAATGCACTACCATGGGCTTCAAATTATTTATATAGGTAGTTAAAAGGACAAATGATAGGGAGAATAACAATAGTGACAATAGGGCTTGCAAACCATTTTTGGATATTTTTATGTTGATTTTGAGGTTTGTTATAGATAGTATTACAATACAAGGAATTTTCATATTAACAATTGGTTTTTTTAGTTGTAAATGATCAGTTTTTAGTTGCAAGTGGCACATGTGACTATAACAATATTTAGTTGCCTTGGACATATTGCATCAAATTTAATCACAAAAGACATGATGTGGCACTAAATCAAAACAATAATTGCATCAAGATGTGATTAACACCAACTTTTCATCTAACTAATATGGCATGATCATTTGTGATTTATTTTTACCTAAAATTTGCAATCGCATGTTTACATGACATAGTCATTTACATCTAATTTTATAACAAAAATGTGGGGATGTTTCATTTTTTTTACCATTAAAATGTTGACACATGGTAAGCTCCAAATTGAAAAAATGGCACCATGTGGTCTACCTAGGCTAACCTAGCTTGCCTACGTAGTTTAAGGCCTAAATAACTTGGCCTTGTAAACTCAAAAAAGAGTGTCCCTTTTGGTCTAAAAAGACAAAGAAAGAAAGGAAGGAGGGTTTAACTAACAACCAAGAGACAAATTAGCAAGAGGATGTAAAACATGCAAACATGACCCACATTTGTCTCCTTTGTGATGTTATTACTAGCAAAATATTTGTCACATTTTTTCAATATTTTTAAAATCATGATTTACAAATCAACATAAAATTCTTATGACTCATAAAGTTGTTTTACTATTCTAATATATAAAAAAGTAAACTATGATTGGTCAAGTGATTATGTCATTTTTAAGGCATTTCAAGGCATTTAACAAATGATGAAACATTGGTTACAATGGTTTAAAACTGGTTAAATTGTGTATTCCATATTCATTATATTCAATTTGAAGTTATTCAATTGTTCTTATAATATATTTAGAGAATTTTTATATAATTACATTGAACATATTCAACATTATCTTGATGTACTAGTTGAAAACAAGTAAAATTAATCACTAGTTAAACCTTAGGTGTGTGATCTTTGTGTGTTTACACACATGAAAGGATGTTCCATTAATCACCAAATGAAAGAAAATTCAACAAGAGGAAGGAGGTTTACTAGTAATCAAGAAATAGCACATTAGGACCATGAAGGGGGTTTCAACTAGCAACAAGAAAAATAAATAACACTAATAGGAACAACGGGTTTGCCCAACAATAAAAAGGACCTTATAACCAATGAAAACAACAAACTTTGCCTTTCATTCTTTATGACATGGAATACATACCATAAAAAAAATCATAATGAATAAAGTTGTTGAAGTGCTAGTTCATTAGGGCAACACAAAGAACAATCAAGTATTGTTCAATCTTAAAAAATTGATGCATTCTTGAAGGTAAAGGTGGAGGTGGAATGTAATGCTATTGGATTTTGCAAGTTTTTTCTTGTTCCTTTGAATGTGTGTGTGTTTTTTTTTCTTTCTACATTTTGTTGTTTGCTTTTTCAAAGGTTGGTGGATTTTGTTCGAGTGTGTAACTATGCATTTCTTTGCTTGTATTTTTTGTTTTTCAAAAGTTGGGCAAATTTTGCAAAAGCTTCTTGTGTGTGTGTGTGTGTGTATATATTTCGTTGCTAGTTTTTTGTGTGTTTTCATTTGTGTTTGTGTGTCCAATTCTTGAAAAGTTTGTGCTTAGAGAGGTTTTAGTTGAAAAACTTAATTTTTTTGGTTCGAGAGGTTGAAGTTGATAGATTTTACAACATCACAATTTGTTGGTGAGTGTTATGAGAGAAAGGTTGTTGGGTTAGAGTTAAAGTTGTATGAGTAAATGTTGCCATCTAAGCATGTTGAATTTTGAATGTTTGGGTCCCTTGTATGAGCCTTTAAGGAACATTGAAGACCCAACATGAAAGGTGCGACACTAAAAACCTCTCATTGAACCTTGTTCGATGTTCTACATGAGAATTATTGCAATGACCTACCTGGAGCCAGAGCCACTTAGTTGTATTGCAAGATTTGATTGTTGTAGGATTAATTATAAGATAAAATATTTTTAAAATGAGACTTTTTCTATGCCTTAAAGTAAGCTATTGATAGGAACCTTAAATTTTTTTATTGAAAGATCGTGGGTTCAAAAATACTCTCCAATAGTAGGTAGAACATGTGAGTCAAGAAGCAAGGTATTAGAACATACAAAAACCTTTTTTCTGCAGAAGAAGGCTCCATCACATGTTTTGATGAAGGCGTGGAGAAACAACAACTCAAGCACACTGGAGGCGGGAGTGAACCAAAGCCACCCCACCCGAGTTGACATCGAATTTCACCTTGGTAAGCTATCCACCTAAGGATGATCACATGTTTTGTAGGTTGTACTTGGTAGGTAGGACAATAGGTGGTTACTAGGTAACCCGAGGCATGTGAATGGTCAGTAAATAGGCAGGGACTAGTAGGTTATTGATAACCAGTGTTGGCCAGTTATTGAGTTTTGACCCGGTTATCAATAACCTACTAGTCAATTATTGAATTTTTTAAAATATTTTATTAAAATTGATGATCACCTAGTATTGAAATTTAAAAATCTACTAACCTACCTAGATGGCTCAATTATCATCCAAGTAGGTTGTCAATCTTTAAACACTAATATATAAATTTTATTATTATTATTATTATTATTATTTCAATATAACCTTTAATAAGATAATAGATGGTTATCAATCAGTTATGTGATAATTTACCCTTATGCATAACGGATGGGTATTCCTCAATACTTTTTTAATAAATAACCTTACCTAGTGACCAAAAGAAATTGACATTGGTGTATTGACAATCTGTGTGGTCCAAAACAAAACAAACTCAAAAAATAACCTACCTTACAATTAGTTAGTTATTCTTTAAAAAAAAGAAAAAAGAAGAAGGAAATGACCAGCCAACCAAAACTTGAAGTTAACTAACCAGGATGAATAGCTAGGGAAGTGGGAACCCCAAGGAAAAGAAAAGTGTGTTCCTGTCCACCTATCATCATCATCATCCATCCATCCATCACTAGTGTAGTGGTGCAATGGGTGTGGCTGTTGGTTCACTCTGGTTTGGTCTGGTCTGGTCTGGTCTGGTCTGGCCTGGCCTGTGATAGAAGAAGGAAGGAAGGAAGGAAGGAAGAGGAGCATCCATGAGACGACTGAAGCTTCAATTCAATTGAATTCAATTCAACTCTTTTGGTTGAGCACGTGAACAATCTGAACAGATGCTCTTGCACTTACTGAACGGGTTTACTAATCCTCATGTGAATATATACATATATATATAATATTTACTTAAAGATATGGCCATGGTTGCACCTGGGGCTTGCTTTCATAAGAGCACCTTGTCGAATGTCACCACCCAATGATGTCATTTTATTTAATTTTATTTAATTTTTTAATTTTTGTGGGGTCGGGTTTCTTGGCTTTTTTTGCAATTTCATATTGTTTTGGGAGAGGCGTACATGGATGGATCATCATACCTTATTATTTCCGCACCAACCACCCATATATATATATATCTTTTAGAGTTTTGTTTGGAATTTTGGGGTGGATGATTGATTTGGATTTGGGGTGTTGAAATGGCTCCTTTCCACACACTTTTCTTTTCTTTCTTTTTTTTTTTGGCCTTTTTCTATTATGGTCCCTATAGGAGGTGATGGCTCACTGGTGGTATTTATAGCCTACTCTGGAACCCATAAACCCTAAACCCTCACTCACTCACTCACTCACTAAAGGGTCCCTAGGTTTAAACTCAAACCCAGTACGTAAGTGGTTTGTTTGTGCAGGGTGAAAATACCTGGCTGGTCCCTGAGTCCAATGAGATGGACTTGAGTTGCCGACGGCTTGTCAGGGTCCGGTCTTTGATTGATGCCGTGCTTCAAAGGCCTTTTTTTTTCTAACAAAAAAATCCTTTGCACACTCACAGTTGATGTCATCACTTCGTTTCGTTTTGTCCTCCTGCGTCGCGTGTGTTTTGTCCTCCTGCGTCGCGTTTGTTTTGTCCTCCTCGTCGTCGCCTGCTCATTCCACCATCGCCACTCCAAAAAAGGTCACCACCTCTTCCGCTATTTTTGTATTTGTTTTATGGATCCTGCCGCCAATGCATATTATATCATTCCCATATTTATAGGTGAGCAAGCTCGCTCGCTCGCCCGCCCGCCTCCTCTTTTCTTTTTTCACTAGTCTACAAAAAAAAAAATTTGCTCAGCTCGTTTTCATTTTTTTCTTTCACTTTTTCTTGCTAATCAAACTCTATCTCAAGTTTCTCTTTTTTTTTCATTCCAAGCTCTCCAAGGTTTGGATGTCTCTTTTATGCTTGCCATCACCATTGTGCTCCCAACCTTTTGTCTCTCAACACTTTGTCACACCATTTGCAAATGAGTCAATACCATATTGCACACTCTTTTGGCTCCCTTTTGCCACTCTTGTTTGGCATTTTGCCATTACTCACTTGCTTTCCTCACTATAATATTTGATGAAATTAACTTGTATGGGTAGGGCAACTTGCAAGATCTAATGTAAACCTTCAAAAAAAAGGAGAATGATGCCATTGATTCATACTTTGAACTAAACATAAGTCAAAGCCCAAGAACATTCAAACTTTTAAAAA
>Ga0209208_10002054_pt1 | contig 28710 bp, 18 predicted proteins | sample S1TSphfallax_3_FD_187694 | JGI IMG/M metagenome (GOLD analysis project Ga0209208, IMG submission 187694) | Host-associated microbial communities from peat moss isolated from Minnesota, USA - S1T2_Fd - Sphagnum fallax MG (SPAdes) (version 2) | ecosystem: Host-associated > Plants > Peat moss >...
TTCAAAAGACTGCACAATCAGTATTCACTAGGATAACAATTGACTACATTAAAAGATTGCCTTCCAAAATGAGCCATACAAGTTATATAGCATGAAATCTAGCCAAGAAGAGAAAACTGTAGGGTTTGCTCAATTATATAAACCTAATCTCATCCTTACTAGTGTGGCCTGTGCCATTTAAGCACATATTGTAATTTATATTTACAAAGTACACATGCTTTTAGATCATATAATACAGCCTAATCAAGAGTTGAATATTGTTCTGAAAGATCCCCACAATGTGAAAAGTCAAAATATTGTAGATACCAAAGTGAAATATTTAGTAATGTGTTAAGTTTTATTGAATTCCAATTCACCAAAACTATTTTGTGTTGTGTGAAATCCAATTCCCATAGAAGAATGATCTCAGATTTTTAACAACAAAAGTAACTCAAAATTCAATAACTCGTGCACCACAGATCTGAAATTACAAAACCATCTCAATGGACCCATCCATAGTCATCCAAGGGCTTTGGTATCAAGAGCACAACCCCAATTTCCCTAAAATTTTAATTTTTGATCTTTATTGAATTTCCAATGATAAAAATACTCAAAATTAAATCACTCCTATATTGCAGGCATTAGAAAACCCCCTCACTGCACCTGTGCTCATCAAGGACTTTCCAATGGTACCAAGAACACAACTGGGAGCCCATGCTTTGGGAGATCTCAACATGACAAAACAAACTACCTGTCTAGGATTCTTCAACCGAATGTCTTTAAATCAAAGGAGTGACCCCTAAACCCAGAAGCTGAAATTATGAGACTTTGACATCCTATCAAAACTTGATTTGCTAAAACTTTCATTCTAGCTCTCAAACTTGATAGGTTGATCTTAGTAGAATAAGTTGAAAACTCAAAAAACTCAAACAAAAACAGGGGAGACATTTCTCCATTTCTCAATGATTCAAGAGCATGACTTCACCTACTTGCAAGTGGCCCTGAAGAACAAACTGTCTCAATGGGGACTTTAGCTTCTTGTAACTCAGTAACCCACCAGACATTCACCATTGGCATCATAGCTTTGTACAAGGAACTTAACCATTTTGAAACTTGTGAGAGAGAAGTAGAGATAACTGCAGCAATAGATGTAGGCTTAATGAGGTTTGTATAATACATCCAAGGAATACAAGAAAAGAAAAGAAAGTGAAAGCCTCATACCTTGTTTCAAACTTCTTAGAATTGAAAGAACTATGAAGACAAAAAAAGAGCATTAGAAAGGTTTTTTGGAATCAACACAAGAGGAAGGAACTATGGGACTATCATGGTTAAGTGGCTGAGATTGGAACTTCACTCAACAAAGACAGCTTTTAATTTCATTCCCACAAAGGACCAGTGGATTTTTTCTAGTGCTTACCTTCAGTAGAATTTCTGCCTCAACAGAGGATGGCACCTCTGATCCTCAAATTGTAACAGTCCGTTGATAAGGTTGCAAAATGTTCACCAGATGCCTCATCAGATGTCTGTGAAACTCCAGAGTCTGCAACCCAAGAATGCCTGATGCAAAGATTGATAGCATAAGCAAGCCTATTCCACTGACCAGGAGACCAAGGAGCAATGCACCAAATAATTACACAGCTTTTACCTGTACAATGATCCTTTGCTAGCAGCACTTCCAATGAGTTTGGTCCTCCAGCTATGCGCAATCCCCAGTACAAATCATGAGACCATGGGATGTTTCTTAAAGTGAAACTTGCCTATCTGCACAAACAAAACTGATTAGGTTTATAGCAGGCATTGCACATCCTTACCTGACCAGAACAAAGGTGTACCCTGGCAAATGAGAAACCATCACAGACCACTGGTTTTCAAAAAACAGACAGAGGTGGAACCTGTAGATTTTAGATAAGGCAAGAAACCAGGCATGGAACTACAGTTCCTCTTCTAGTCTGCCAAGGTTTGGAACCAGCAAGTCTTCTGAAGACACTGTCATCAGAAACTAGGGATCAGACACATGATGCCTAGAAACATAGGTGTTGGGTTTCTCTTGATGGTGACAGCATCTCATACCTCTCCAATTTTCTTCTCTACAAAGAGGTTGATGCCTGCCTACATGGTACTGGAATTCCACTACCTTGAATGAAGCAGCCACAAAAAGAATTCCAAGGTCCAGCATGAGCTTGACACCTTGTTGATCTTAAAAACCCTGTTCATTATCTATGTCCAAATTCTACAATATGGAAATTCTGTGAAACAAATGCCCATAGTATGAAGATCAGCAAACAAAGTATTTGCTGGTCAGCAACCACACTAACATATTGCAAACATTAGCAAGAGCCTGCATCAGACCGAGCACTGCACATTCACTATGCAGAGTCCTTGACAACATATCAGCTGAGGAACAATATCAAATAGAAATTCAAAGAGTAATTTAAAAAGAGCTAGCTACAAGAACACATCTTAGCAGAAAAATAATGGCTTCCAATGTGAAGAGTGTTACTCAAAGATTTCATAGAAGGAATTTCTGGTTTTAACCACATCTTAAACTAGAAGGTGGCCTTACCTAAACTTCTCTCTTAAGAATTGCATGACACTAACGTGTTTCATCTCAGCATGCCCAAGTTCCCAATGCAGGTCCAAAAAGAAGGTGCATCAACATTTGTCACATAAAGTCCTCTTCCAACTCTGCAAGGGTTTTCCCTTTGGCAGCAATGTCCTTGTTGGATGTCATCTTCTTTGGGACCATTAGTCCCTTGTAGCTTCGAACCTCTGCTTGCCTCTCCTTCTCCAGACGCTCCATTTCCTCATGTCGTTTCTAACCAACAAGCAGATTCACCTCGGTTAGTACAACATTAAACAAAATTCTGTCCACTTGGCATGTGGCACTGGAAGGCCATAATCAACTTGTCTATGTATGCCATCAGTGCACATAGTCATAGGTTATGGTTCAGCAAATGTTCAATAGAACCTCAAGACAGCAGATTCCAGGACAGACAATCAAACAAAGCAATCTTGTGATTGAGATTAGATCAATTGAAGCATGTAATGTAATACCTTCTCTCTGGTATGAGCTTTCTTCTCTGCTCTCTCTGCAGCATTGTAGACCTCCCTTTCAGCTGTGTCCCAGCACAAGAAAAGGGCTTGTTAGTTCCCACAAGTTTCTGTGCACCCTTGTGTAAAGAGGAGAAATTAACATCTAAGTCAGAACAACCTACAACTTAAGCAGACAGAGCCAAGTACCTTTTAAGTCAGGTGTGCGTTCAACTTTTGTCTTGTTCAACCTGTTGACAATTTCATTGATGCGCTTCTCAACCCGAGTTGTTTTGACCTGCAATTGCAACTGTTTTACATTAACAGGTTTCAAGTCTCATGTTTTTTGGTGCTAAAAGAAACAATCTATGGGCAATCAAGACTCCACAAAGACCGGTCAGAATTGTACACATGCAAGAAGAAACCCAGACATGTTTGTTCATTAGTGGCAACAACTTGAACAACATGAGAATAGTTCCAAGGGGAGGACACAAGCTCTCACAAGCTTAGGATTGTGGAATCCAACTTGGCCCACGTCCATGCCTTGAGTCTTCCTCAGGTTGAACCATGGTGTGTACACGACATCCAAGTTATTGAGTTTGTTACCTTCACAAACACACCGCTTGAACATTCATCATCAGCCTCTCTTTTGTAGGTTCTCTGGGAAGTGGCCAAAACCCTAAAAGTCTCTTTCAGGTTGGAAACTTACAACAATAATCCCCTGCCAAACCGAGCACCAAGAATGCATGCACCAAAATACAGATTTCTGCAGAGGAATTGAACCTTGAATGGAATTTGCCTTCACAAGCTGTGCACAATCCTCCAGAAGCTCTGGGGTGATGCTCTCTATGGTTTGACCCTTATGCAGCCTCAGGTACACATGGGCTGAAGAAAGCTTGTCTACATGAAACCTGCACACACCATCCATTATAACATCCCCCCACCCCCCACGCAGAAGAAGACCACTTCAAAACACATACCCATCATACTTAATCCGAGTCCTTTTCCATCAGAAAAAAACAGACATGCAAAGTTTCCAGAAAACACAAACTCAAACACATGCAAACTTTCCTCCTCACATACCAGATATCTTCAGGCCACCCATATTTGATGAGATCTTCGTTCTCAAACTTGTCAAGACCCATGTAGATGGTGTAGTCTCCCAACTCAGGTCTGGCCTTGAAATAGTACACCATTGTGAAAATCCCTCTCTGTCGGTCTGTCTCTAAAACCTCTTTCGCGCTTCAATAACTGAGAGAGGAGAATCCTCTCTAAAGCCTCCACAAGCGCTCACATACCACTTCCTCCAAAGCTGCTCTGCAATTCTAAGGGGAGATCCTCACACCGGGCCAAGACCTAGTCGGAAGGAAAAGATTGGTACCAAGGGTTTGGAAAGTTGAAAACGGGAGTCATCAGATGAGGGCAGAGGAAGACGACATGATTGGCAGCAAGTGAGAGCAAAAGAGGCTCAGGAGTAGCAGCTCCATGGTACGTTTGTGTGCGTGTTTCTCCTCTCTTTGTGTGCGCTGCGGAAGCTTCAAAGCCCCGCGCCTGCAACAGGCTCGCATGCCCGCCTCCACTCCAGGTCCTGAAACCAGGTCTTTGGCACCTGCACCACATGCTAAGACCAGATCCCGTTACCATTTCTTCGCAACGCTCGCATCACTCCAGGTCCTGAAACCAGGTCTTTGACACCTGCGCCACAAGCTAAGAACAGATCCGTTAGCAGTCTTCGCAAGGCTAGCATGCCCGTCTCCACTCCAGGTCCTGAAACCAGGTCTTTAGTACATGCGCAACATGCTAAGACCAGATCACGTTAGCCTTCACAAGGCTGGCGTGCACCTCTACTCCAGGTCCGGAAACGGTGTCTTTGGCACCTACGTCAGATGCTAAGACCAGATCTCGTTAGCAGTCTTCACAAGGCACGCGTTCGGCTACAATCCAGGTCCCGAAACCAGGTCTTTGGCACATGCGCTACATGATAAGACCAGATCCCGTTGGAATGGGTCGTTTTTTTTGTTTCTTTTCAAAAAACAGTAATGCCCATAAAATACTTAGCTACAAATGGCTTATTATAGACGATGATGGAACATTACGTGGTGGAATAGGACAGGCATCATGACCATTACATTTTGACACATTTTAAGGTTTCCTATCTATTGGTGGCCTCACAATTTGTTAAGCTGCCTTTTCTTATTTTACATTTTTTGTGGGAAAAAATAAAATAAAAATATATATAGCCAAGTCTTTAGAGCATCTCAGCGGTGCAAAGTATGTGGAAAATTTGGATAAAGAAAAAATCAAAATGGTTTTGGCCAGGCATTTTTTGCACAGGGTTGGAAGGTTGCCATAACTATGGTTAGTAATGAACTGGAACCCAATAGAAAACAGTTTCCTGACCACTTACTACCATTCATCCTTCATGGGTGCGCTGGTGGGGTGCTTGTGTGCACTAGGCCTTTGCAAAAGGCACAGCAAAACCTAACACTTGCTGTGGATCGCTAGATGGTTTGATTGGTTTAGGACTTTACGTGGGTTGTTATTAATAGTCTCCGACCTTTTGCACCTTCTGCAGTCCTAGTTTCAGTTTTGTGGGTGAATTTGGGAAAACTTGAAGAACTAATCTTGGATGTGAGAAACACTGGTGTAGCACGGCCACCTACTCGACATGGGTCGAGCTGCTCTGACATCACCACTAATGTCTTCTTCCCACTTCACGAACTGCAACAGAAACTCAGGATGCCCATGAAAGGCATCCAAGCTTTCTGTAAAGTGGCAAAGTTTTCCCATTTGTATCTTCTTTGCTATATCTATAGGAAAGAAAAGCTGAGGGGATGGTGTGAGGAAGGCAGTGAATGGCCTGCTGCTGATGCAGTCACTCTCAACGCTGAACTCTCTGCATGTCCTGAGGGTAAAAGGCTCCTACTCTAGATCTATTCAAACACGTCCGGATCTGTTGCCTTTGCTTCTGCTTATCATGCTTGACTTACCTTTCCACTTTTGAATCTACCTATTGTATGAAGTCTGGCTGTAATACGGACTACAATTTCGGTTCATTTCAGTGGATGGGTAGGTAATGAAATTCTGTCATTTATATGGTTGCAGTCAGATGGAACACCAGAGGCAAGAATGCAGATGTGTGAAAGAACTGGGATCTATGTTGACATTGTTGATTTGTAGCAATTGAAACAAGAGGAGTTTCTACTCATAAGCAAGGTTCAAGGAGCCGAGTTTAGGGTTTTGGGGGCTTGAAAGGAGCTCAATTGTGGTGGCTTTCCATATGTTGTATTCCTGAACCTGTGAGGTAGGCACAGCTGAATGCGGTTGAATCTGATTTTGTGAGCTGATGTAAATACTCAGGTTCACATGGACCATCTGACATTGGTTGTTGTTTCTCTTTCTAATTGTAAACCCCGTCTTGATGCAGAAGAGCTTTGCATGTATTATCACATGATTAGCAAACAAGTCAACTGACAGTTTAGCTCTCCTGTATGGGAAAAGATTTTACAACTCTGACATGGTACTCTGCTGCACATTTTGCACCCAAATTCACCTTCTTTTCTCTTTTGGGTCTTTTTACATTGGGGATGGTTTGGAAATTGCGTATACAATTTGGATTCTTTTCCCAAGTATCGCTCTCAAAACTGAGGCCTAGAAGACCTGCCTTATGCAGATGATGCTGTATGATTTTCTCTCAAAACTGAGGCTGCTACTGAGATTGAAAGACATTCAATCATATCTGAACTCAAAGCATGAATGTTGGAGAGAGTAATTTGCTTTTTCTTGGCTTAATTAATCCTGAGAATCAATTGAAAGTAGATGAAAATTTATATTTGAACTAACATTCTGTATCTGGATCAGATTGCTGCTTTGCTCTCCAGAGAGCTGATACTGGACCAGCTGAAGAGGTTGTAAGGATCCACAACTGTAATGCCCACCACACCCTCATCAGATGGATCCTCAAGGAAGCTCCCACATGCAAATGATGTCACGGATGATGAATCAGGCAGCTCCTCTAGCTCGGCAAAAAAGTCTTCATCCTTGACAGAAGATCCAGATAATGATTCTAGCAGAAGATGATCATGCGACTCTACATAGGACTGAACTATTGCAATCTGCTGTAGTTTTCCCAAAGAAACCACATTGACAACGGGGGTTTCATGCAGCTCTTGGGAAGAAGATTCTATGCCATAAGGAGTGCATGAGGTACTGTAACTGGAAGGTATGGCTGCAAACAATTTGTCATTATGTATGGACACTATGTCATCAGGTTGTGATTCATGATCGACCCCATTTGTGAAGCCTTCCCATTGTTGACCTCTGAGCTCATGATTGGAATGGTCATGGCATTGTACTGCTGCAGGTTCTTTAGAGTCAGATTTGAGTTCTGTTGCTGTATCTGAGGGTCTTCGTTTCTCTAAGGTAGTTGAGCTGCAAGACTGAGCTGAAGCTTTGGCTTCCTTGCCTGAGGAGGTAACTCGGGTGCAGCCTGCAAGCAAGTTGCGGTGAGACGGTTGAGGATGGTTATGCTCAGCAGTGTAGCTGACAATCAACATGGATGGGTCATTACGGCTTCGTTCCACTTGCTTTCTGGCCAAACAGCCTTTGTTGCTGCTACACCTATAGTATCCTCTGCAAAAAACACACAAATTTCAAAAGTCCTCTTCACTACCATCTACCTCATATTCCACTGTAACTTTCTTTGCTAGACAGCAGGACATAATGACCTAGTGGGTGGGCATTCTATTTTATGAAACATCCCTGCCTGTGCAGGGTGGCCTGGTATGGTGGGTTTCTCATCATATGGGCTGGCCAGGTATTGACCTGCCATGATCATTACACTGAGTAATGCTGCAATCCAGACCTTGGACTCCCCCCTTTTGTTCATAGGGTAGAACAACACTACTCTACATGAAACCAATTTCTGTGTCCTATTTAGGCACTTTTGTATTCCTTTTCATAATCAAGATCGGTAGTCATTTACTAGCTTTACTTTTTGTGTTGTTAGTGCCAATTTTAATGCAAATTGACAATTAACAAAAGAGCTACTTGAAATGTTGATTGGTGGTCAAATTGATTACACTTTGGATCAGGCCCCAAAAAAGCCCACTGGCACCTACTGGAACAATAGCTCACCCTAGGGGGATTGCCATGTTTGTGGGTGGAATGGGCCCATTCTGTAGTGTAGAACCCATTTCTTCAAATTCTGAAGGAACTTTCATGTTGGCACAAAGACCATGTGACTCAAATAGAAACCACATACCCCAGCTCAAATGATATGAATTTGGCACTAAAAATGAAGGATTGATCAAGGTGAAATCATAATAAAGTAAACGAAGTAAATTTTTTTTTGTAGGTTTTACCAAAAATTTTGTTTTGGAGTTTTAAACATTAATCACCTTCCCTTACAAGTTATGACCCAACAAAACTTTACAAGCATTAGAAATCTGAGTTCACCTATTTATTCTTTCCTTCATCTTCTATCCTTGTGACATTTGAAAATGATTTTTCAATTTGGAACTGTAAAAATGCATTAAAATATATGTTGTGTTCTTTGTCTTCTATTCTTCTTTGTAATACTTGAAATGATGTTTCACATTGGATTTGTAAAAGTACATTAAAACATATACCTTCATGTTCTTTGTTTTCTATCCTTCTTTTGAAATTTGAAATTGATGTTTCACCTTAGATTTGGAATTGTAAAAAGCACATTTAAAAATCTGTACTATTTTCTGTCTTGTATTCTAAAATTTAAAAATGTTTTCTCACATTAGGTTTGGAAGTTGTAAAAATACATAAAAAATCTGTTCTATTCTTCATCTTCTATCTTTCTTTGTAATATTTGAAAATAATGATTTTGTTTTTTTACATTGAATTTGAAAAAATAAAATCCAAACATATTTTCTCTTTTTATCTTTTTATAGAAACAACATTTGAAATTGATTTTTCAGATTGGATTTGGATTTGTAAAGAGTACCATACTGTAATAAAAATTATAGAATCAAAGTAACAACAACAAAATTTTACCTTGGGAAAGGGGAGCCCTTGATGGGTTTTTGGCCATACTTTCTCCATGCCCACAAATCAGCTGCAGGGACATGAGCTTCATTGCTTGACCTTCCTCCTCCGTTATTCCCTACTAGAGAAACAAGGACTGTCCTCTTCTTCTGCTGCTGCTGCTTCGTGCTTCTGCAAAGTCCTCACATCATTAGAACAACCTTCAATGCACTACCTACTTTATCACAAGCAAAAGCTACAACACATTGAGCTTTCTATGTCCGACGACTAGCTAGCTCCAGGGCCGTGTTGTGACTTACATTTTTACAAAAATGTCGTCACTTCAAGATGAATTGTAGGGTTTAGGGTTTAAGGTTTACCAATCGTAAAGACCCTCTCTAAATTTTTTATTTATAAATATTTTTCTCATTGTACCTGATGGGTATCATGGAGAAAAAAAAAAGGAGGTCTGGCAATTGCAAAATGAGCCCCCCAAAGCAGGCATTAGGGTTTTCAAAATGCCTGCCCTTCATAGATGAGGTTTATACCGCTAAATAAGGTGCCCTCCAACTACACTGAAAGATTTGGAGGAGGTCTTCATGTACTTATTGGCTTACCTAATCACTTTGTAGGTAAAAGTTATAAGCATTTAAAAAAAGAGGAAAAAACTAGAACCCTGCAAAAAAGAAAAAAGAAAAAGAGTCTTGAAAGTATTTACAAAAATAAATAAATAAATAAATAAATAACATTTGAAAGTCGGTTACCTACCCATAGTTAAAAGATGTTTCTTCATTTATATAAATAAGTTTAGATATTTATTGGTTACCAAAACTGCCATATTTATAAAATTATAACAAGGACAAAAATACTAAAAGTACTAACACTTGTCCCATTTCTAGTTGGGTATAATACCCTCTCAAGTATTATACGAAAATGGATAACACTCTCTCCGTATAATACAAAATGTACAATACACTTCTCATATTATACGACAAGTACAATAGCATCCCGATGTTATACATGAGAAGTACAATACCCTCTGAATTAGAATACAAGAAGTATAATACCCTTTGTGTATTATACGGAGAAGTACAATACCGTCTGCACTGGTCTTCGTCGGTGCCATGAACAGCAGCTGTAGCGCCATGGATTGGGCTTGTTCCAGAGGAGCTTCGACGCGGAAGCTGGGACTCGAGCCTCGTCACGGAGCTGCTACTGTTGCGTCGACGGGTGAGAAGCGGATGTTGGGAAGGAATTGTTGCTGCTGCTCCTGCGGCCGTCGTTGTCGAAATGTTTTGTGAGCCATTTGAGCTTGAAGAATACTCTTCAGTCTTAACCACGGCCTGCATGCGTGCGCTGCTGCTGCTGCTACTGCTGCTGCCAGGGTTTCTAACTGATCTCAATCCCAATCGCGGCGGCCTCGCGGGATTTGGAATTGGCCGCGATGATTGAAGAAGTTCATGGGTCGACGACATTTTAGCTGGACGAGCTGTGGAAGATGATCGGGTGACCAGTAATTCATGGCAGGCGCTGCAGCTCGTATCTTCTTCTTCCACTGGTTTTGTTTCCGTGCCAGCTGCTGCAGACGAACCCATGAGCTGCGAGGAGGATTGTCGTCGGAGGCAGCTATAAGTCGAAGCGGAGTCTGGGCTAGTGTTGCAGACGTCCTGAAAGTCGAGGCCCAGCTCATGATGAGACTCCTCCATATTATTGCCCGCCGTGAGATGATGATGACACGAGAGGAAGCGCCGCGGGAGAGTACCGGAGGCCCTGAGGTGCAGGGATCGCACTACTTACAGACATGGAGTTCGTGGATTCTGAGACCAATAGTGTTGAGTTTTTCGTATGCTGATGATCGAACAGCTCTGAAGCTGAGAAATATCGCCTGCAACCCAAGCGATCTGGCATATTGCAGCGCGAGTTTCCACATGAGCAGCAGCACGCTAATCCAGCTTCCTGCAATGGTTTCCAGCAACGGATCAGCTCATAAATTGCTGCACTTGCCGGCCGTATTGGGCGGAAAACCAGCTACAAAGCGACAACTACCATGAACATTGTTGTTTGCTTTCCTATGCTGCATATTCTCTTGCTAGTTTCTAACTGCACTTGTGGAAGAAAAAGGGTCTGAAAACCCACCCCTGAAAACACACACGAATCTTGAGCTAGCTTGCTGCAAGCACAAGCTTTCAGAGACATCCAAAAAACAAAACAAAACAAAATAATCGGCTCGTCAGTCACATAATGGCTCTGCCTAGGACCAAATGACATCCATAAAAAGGATGGTAAATATTCAACATACTAAATTGGAAACACATGGTGGTTAGCTGCCTGGTGAAGCCCCAAGTGTCGGATCCTTACGAAATATTCTTCCTATATATGGTGGACTCCACATGACCCAACTGGACTCTAGGGATCATACCAAACTTTGGCCCCGTTTGTTTGTTTCTGGGTGCATCACAATGTCTCCTCTACCTTGGAGAGCAGAGCGAACAAAACAACACAGATTCGCAGCAGCTTCATTAGGCTGCAGGTAGGAGCTACTAATATAAGAGCAAGAAGCCACAAGAGACGTGCAACGGGAAAAAGTAGGTACGCGAATGAGAAAACGGGTGGAGACAAGAGTGAAGAGAGAGAGAGAGAGGAGAAGGCGGAAGAAGGCGAGACGTGCTGGGAAAGTACTTGCGACGTGGAAGGTGCACGTGACAAGAATGCACGCTTACCTTAAAAAACACGTTTTGTTTTATATATATATATATATATAAATTTATTATAAATTTATTATTTATACATGTAATTTAAAATCCTTGTTGTATTTAAGGAATAAAATATGAGTGTACGTAAAAATTGAAGTCTAATTTACTTCAGGGTTTTTTTTTCCCAGTTACTCCACATTAATTAGCATTAAATGGTGACTCTCCTCGATGGGCTGTTTACAAAAGTGCTGCTACAAGTGGTGACCTAGGAAGTGCCTAGGTCTAGATGTGGCTAATTTTGTTTTTTTTTAATTTGGAAAAATGGCGAAAAAAATCCCTTAAAATCACTTTTTTGTTTTGTTTTTTGGCGTTTTTAAAAATAGAATTGCCTAGAAAATTCGCCCCAAATAAAAAAGCACTTGGTTTGCTTAAACTCTCACAGTTTTAGTGCTTTTACCTTACCATAAAAACTTGTCACAGATCTTGTATTGTATTCAAACAGCAACTTGCACGAGCATAGTGTCATCTTCCTCAAGAGGCAAGGTATTTTGAAAAGCGAAATGCTTGCAGGAGAGCAGACTTATTTATAATGGTGCATTCACACTTGATGTTAAGTCAGTGTGAAATGAAAATCTAGGTGGCATCCTAGGTGGCACACAATGTTAAATAGGTGATAGCTTAATGTTAAGTGAATGGTAGCTTAACATAAAATTTTCATGGTCAGTAGGATTAAGTCCCAAATGACTAGCATGATGTTAAGGGACTTAACACTAGAGTCCCTAAGACCAAGTGCGAATGCACCTTTAGCTTTCGAAACACTCATCTCTCATTTAAATTTTTTTATTTTATCATAGGAATTTTTATTTTAAAAATATTTCTGACTGGGTTTATGCTGGGTAACACACTCTCGGAGTAGGGTGTTCTCAAAGTAAGCACCCTTTCCTGGGAGGGCACTTTACTTTCTGAATGCCCCACTCCTTGGTGCTTACCATACACTGTACATGTAACCAAGGGTTTGCTGTAATTGAGTCTGTAATTTGACTTATTTGAGTACTTATTTAGGGTTTTTTTTTAGTGTGATATGTGATCGTATACCATAGTACTTTGGCAGCAGCTTTGGCACAAATTAAATTAAATTAAATTCTAATCTGTTGAAATTTCAAAAAAGTTGCTTAACGTGTAAGAGTTTGCTGTAATTTGTGATTGTATTTTGACTTATTTGAGTACATATTTAGGATATTTCCTGAGTGTGATAGGTTGTCATATATCATAGTATTTTGGAGATGGCTTCGGCATAAATTAAATTATTTTTTAATCTGTTGAAAGGGTTTGAACTCCAATCTTGTTTTGAAGGGAGGATACTAAATAGAGATCCACTTAATCACTAAAACAGTTCCAAATGGTTGAAATAAGTGTACCTTACAATAACTTTGTTTTTTATCATCAAAATTTTAAAAATTAAGAACCTATGCGGCAAACCAGAAAATTTAGATTAAATCAATTATTTGACATTCATGTGCTGAATTCACCAAGGTACTACCCAATATATGTTCCAATTCCCTTTTGGGGGCCATGATTTGAATGAACAGTTGGGTACACAAGACACACACCCTGATGGAAGATCAGGCGCTGGTACAATCTCAACTACCTGATGGAACAGCATCTTGCCCAACTGGGTTAAAAGGAGCACTCTTTAGGTGGGCTAGTAAGTCCAAACCTGTTGCTGTTTTGCCATTGTTCTTTAGGGCCAGCGTGAACCAGCAGCCACCAGTGCACCAGTTTCCCGTTCTGTCCACTGGATGGACTGCATTTCTTCATTCGGCACCAGATGGGGTTCATCGCAGACCATATTTTTTTCTGCTGCTGACCACTGTAATTAGTTTTTTATATTTTTTTGGGTTGTTTTTTCTCTCGACCTGACCTTCACATAGCTACCCTACTCACCTTCCTACCCTCATATGTATTGTATTGACCTTGATACTCTAATTATCCCCATTTTGACATAGCTACTCTACTCATCTAGCTACCCTAATGATTAATTATCCTACTGACCTAGCTATTATATTGACTACCTACCCTACTAATTTAGCTACCCTATTAACCTAGCTATTGTATTAACTACATACCCAATTGATTTAACTTCCCTACTGACCTAGCGACTATACTAACTACTACTCTACTAACCTAGCTACCTTACTAACTAGCAATTCTATACACACAACCACCCTATTGACACAAGTACCTTACAAACATAACCACCTTGATAAGGTAACTTCTTTTCTACATAATAACTTGCCTAGCTACCTTGTCAGTGTAACTTTTTTCCTACCTACTAACTTGCTTACATGCATGCCTACCTACCTTAATAACCTATGTATCTTGCTTTTTGAACTTCCTTTCTATTTACTAATTTGCCTACTTACCCAACTACCTACCATTATACTTACTTACCTACCTATGCACCCACCTTCCTACCTACCACTATGCTTACCTACCTACCTACATTTTTTACATAACCAAATACCTATAATTAATTACCTATTCACCTTGCCCACCCTTCCCAATCCTACCTATCAATTTATTAAGGTTTGCCCTAGTTCATGGTGATGAACATAGGTCCCCCATATGTAGTATTACAAATAATTTATAATGGAAATAATGTCATAATTGCAACCATTTTGGTTTATTTAATGCATACTTTATTAAAACTTGTTTACCTAACTTATATATGGAATGGACATTACAATACATCTTTTCATGTAATTATTATAAGTATGTTACTATTGGATTAGGTATAGGGTTTGTTCAACACATAAATGAATTAGCAAATTTTTCACAAATCTATAGTAATAAACATAAATTAGGCTAAATTTGGGGGGAATTTTTTCAGGTGTAGACATATGTGAAGCATACAATTTCATTCCATATCTTCTTCAAAAAGAGTGGAAAAAATAAACTTGGAGAGATCACACAAAGGTAATGGACATATTTTCTCTTTTGGTTTTTTACAGAATTTATTTGATTTAAAAAAATAATTTAAGGTTAATTTTTCTAGTCATTAAAGATTTGTAGTTTAAAAGTTTTAAAAGTTAGTTGGTTTCTAATTTATTTTCTTTGCATTACATAATCTATATAATTTTTTGGGTTTAAGGCATGTATATCACTAAGACTATTTTTTGATATTGTTTATATAGTTAGGGTTTTAATAGAGCTTATGATTTGGATTTTTTGGGTCATGATGTAGGGTTTAGGAATTTGGTTCATATATTTCAAGCCTTAAAATTTATCACTTTAAACTTTGTTCATTGTATTAGTTTTTGATCTAATCAATTGTTTTAATCTATAGCATAATTATGAACCTCCTTTGTTTTCATATGTTCCATAGTTGTTAAAATTCAATATATTCTAACCCACTTTCGGATGAGTTATGATCTTTTAGGGTTATGTTTTCATTGGGACTACAAACTTTGGTGGAGTGTGATCTTTTATTTCTAAAGGTATGCATTTGTCTCTTGCTACTTATTTTGTTTTGTGTTTATATTTTCACAATTCAACCTCTTTTCATTTCCTAGTTATTGGATATAAAGTGGGTGTCAAATTTCATTAAGTATTCAACCATAATTAAAGATTTTATACCTTTAATATGGTATTTCATATTCAATATTTTTTTGTAGTTTTATTTTTTCATACCCAAATGTGAATAATCCATTTACTCACTACAACCAATGTGGGTTTTACAACTTAAAGTAGGTATTGCATTTTGCACCCTTCAAACAATGTGCATTTATGATCATTATGTGGGTATTACTACATGGGGCTTTTAGACATTGTGGGTTTAAGGTACAAACTACAATGCAAATATTGCATATGTCAACATCTTCAATGATGAAGGCTTTAATAACTAAGTGCAGCTATTGTTAAAGTTTGTTTTAATATATGGGTTCATAATGTATGTATTGCAATGTGATGTACATTAGAACAATAGGTGTTTTATATGATGATGGGGGTATTACAATGGGAATTCCAATTCACAATGTGGATTTTAAGGGGGCCATGTAGGTATTGAATTTTGGGTTTTTGTTCAATGATGAATGTTTTAAAAAATTTCTTGGTGTAAGAATTTGTTTTATTTCCCTTCAATTATGAGAAGGGTTCCAAAATCTCATTCCATTCATGTACAAAACTGCACAAAATCCCCCCTTCACAAACAAAGACTTGGTGTGGATGTTTAAGATATGACATGGAGAGAAAAATAAGGTGAACATTCAATTTGTTTATGTTCCATATGCTTGCATCCCAAAATTCTTGGACGGTGAACAAGGGGATAGAGGCACCCTTGTGGAATGGAATGTTTGCAAAAACTTTCCAAGCCAAATGGATGTCAAGCAACAAATTATCAAAACCCACTTTGAACATATATGGTAAACATTTATGGCATTAACTTTTTTAATTTTTAAAACTCATATACTAAAGATGTAATCATTTATGTTTTGACTAATTTTTGGTCTACATATTAGTGTAGGTATGGACCAAATGATTATTGAAAAGCTTCAATCCACATTCAATTTATTAAACAAGGATGTTAATGTCATTCTTAATCAAACATTTATACACACGACCCAATGTAGCTGAGATCATGATCTATCATAAGGCCCATACATGAGTTATTGGGTCATTTGTACATGGTGAACATGAACCTAAATCCATTTCTTGTATGTGTCATTATGCCACACACATGTCACAAACATTAAAGGACCACACATGGGCCCAACTAAGCTTAGGTTACATGACCAAATAGATATATGACAAGCATAAAACAATTTGGTGGGAGTGTGTGAATGCGGGCCACAACATGACACATGATGATTTCATTTGGTTTCAAAACATTGCATATTTGGATTAGAAACTTAAGAGGGGGAGTTGGCAATTTCCATTCGTTCTTGGGTTCTCCAACATTTAGAGGATGTGTTCTTTTTCCAAAATGTTGGTGAAATCAATGGGATTCAAGTCCCATTCACCATAGGTATTCAAACACCAACTCCTTGTGAATCCATGCTATCATATGGCCACAATGGTGCCATTTCTATGGATGTCACATTTGGCACAAATAATATGAAATTTCGTTTGTTCACCTTGACGGGGTTTGATGATCATCGCACATGTGTCCCTTTAACATGGATCATTACAAGTAAGTAAATAATTGAGGATTTGGTTAAATGGTTGAAAACATTAAGCGATAAGATTCTATCACACATGCCACATTGGAAATCATCATGCTTTTTCATTGATGATGCACCCTAAAATTTGAAGGCATTATAGTTAGTTTTATACCTATTACTTACTTTGTATTTATTTCCCTAGATGTTTTAGAATATTTTCCATAATTTTTTTGATTACTTCAATGTTGTTATGTTGTACAAACCCCATCCATTCATGTTGATTTTATTGCATATGCATCCCTATTAGGGCCATATGGGGTATGGACAAGGTTCCCATCTTCTTTTGTTGTTGGCATGTTTTCAAAACATGGCGCTTACATGGTACCAAAAAATTCAAAGATGTGGAGGTGTGGGATGCAATCCCCCAAGACCTTCATGATGTACATGTCCATTAATCATGGAGAAACAATCGATGACTTCAAAGAACGTGAATAGGTTGTTGTGAGAGAAAACCTTCACAAACATTTGCTTGGTGATGTGTGGACAAATTATTTTTGGACTTATTATCACTAATTTGGTAAGTGATAATGTTTGTCATGGTTTAGTATTCAAAATTGTTTTGTAATTGTTTTACTCATTCTTTAGTTCAAGTCTTATGAAAACTTTCACCTTTGTGCATTTTGTTTACGTTTGCAAAATTGTGGATGGTGGCCAATGTTCAACAAGTGCCCCATTCCAACCCAGACACCCAAGCAAACATTGAATCATATCACAGTGCATTGAAATGTTGGTTTGCTCTTGACATAAAAGGCCTTAGAAAGTATATGATTGATTAGTTGGTGTGGCGATTAACAACAATCGTTGCACGCCACTACATGCACACATTGGAAATAAAGAAAAAAGGTTTCATAAAAAACAAGGTTGTGGAGTCCATTGTTATAAGAAGTGTGGAAAAGGTAGCCCTTATTCCACTCACCCATGTGTACCAACCAACCCTTGAGAGTGATGGAATATGGGATGTAGGAAGCCAACACCTTCCCAACATTACTTATGTGGTGAAATAGGGACATTTTGTGCAAGAACAACAATGGTGATGGTGGTTGTATGATTTTGGTAAGTCTTCATGGTCCTTTTGTTGTTCATTTTCTCTTTAGTCTTCTTGTTGCTCATCATTTCTCTAGTTGTTTTGTTGTTTATTGTTGAATATTTTTGGGGTTTATTTTGTGGGGATAGTTTGTGTGATAGTGGTAATGGTGATGGTGGTCATCTTCTTGTGATAAGTCTTCTTGGCCCTTCTATTGCTCATTGTCTCCTTAATCTTCTTGTTGCACATCATCTCCTTAGGTGCAATCATAATCCAATGAGCCAACAATGACAAAGGATTCAACCATAAACGGGCCTTTTTTGAACATTTTGATTTTTTCATAGAAATGAATTTTTGAAAGTTGTTTTTTACAACATGCTTTTAAAACATTGGTAATTCCCTCAATAAATTACATTAGTTGTGTTAACTAGTTTTGAATAAATATGAAAATTTCAAAAAAATCCAAATTTTATTAGATTTTACATTTCGTTTTGAAAAATGATCATAACTTCAAATCATGCTAAAATATGATAACTATTTTATTTATTTTTTGTATCATATGTCATACACATTATGACCCATTTACATTTAGCAAATTACTTTTGAATTTGGAAATTCTAAAAATTTCAAGTACCACAATTTTTTAAATTATGAATGTTTTTCATGTGGATGTAGGTTATTAAGATTTCAATTTTTTCCCACAAAATTTCTTTATTAAAAGAATCCTTAGCCTAGTGCTTTATAAAACTGATTTTGGGTTGTTAAAGTTCAAAAGTCCTTTCCCAAAACCAAAATTCAAATTATTAAATATATATTTTTGAATTTTTCAACATTCCTTTGATCAACATGACATTAAAGCAGCATTACATAAATATGTTTGGAAAAATTGATAATTTTTATATCATTTGACACTATAAGAAATCATGACTGTAAAGATGGCTAATTTGACCAAAATGTCGACATTGACCAAAACGTATATCCATTTTGACTAAATGTCGCAACCCTAGCCTTGGGCTCACGACCAAAGCAAGGGCTTGTGAAGGTGCGGGCCAAGAGTGAAGCCCGCAAGTCACATTTCATGCTCCCGGGAATGGGAAAGTGTGAGCAATGAACCTCCACATTCCCAAATGAACTTACGTGCAAGTGGTGTGCCACATATTGTGGGAAAACTTCTAACAAGGGCTACAACTTTGCTTTAGACTTGACCTCAATTGGAGGTCTGCACATAAAGTTATAGGCCTTCAAAATCGTAAGAGTCCCAATTTTGAGAATTTCGAGACTCTCACTTGGGAGTTTCAAGACAAAATGACATTTGAATGATGGCCCCGTGGCCAGGCACAGAGAATACTATAAAGGGGAAGGTGGTGGCTTCCCTCAAGTTTGGGCCATGGTGAGTTTTGTGAGTCCGTGTTTGCCCGTGATTTGTATGTGCACCAAAAATGTTCCACCTATGCACTAACCAATTTGTTGTCTGGTTTATGCAGGTCTGTGTGAGTAATTAATTTGCTTGTCAATCTTTCTAGTTTCGATCCTGGAGCTCCAACACACCCCTTTACCCCCAAAGTGTTGTAAGCCAGGGAGTGCGCCCCGACTTCTTCTTCTTCCATTATTTTCACCTTTGGACTTGTAATTGAATCCATCAAGGAGAACAAGGTGCGTCACTAAAAGTTTGGGGGCATGAAAAACACATGTTACATTTGACCAATGCATTTGATTAAAGTGACATATTTGACCAAATGTCAAGCCCAAGATCTAGTGAAAATGGACAAACATTGATCAAACTGGACATGGCTTAATCAAATTGGCCATATTGAATTGATAGGGTTTAGTCAAATTGACTATTATGATTTAACATTTAATCAAATGAGCCATGCTCATTTGATGACTTAACCTACTTATTAAACCTAAACTACCTACCTAACCTAACATAATTAGTAGGTTAAGTTAGGCTTAGACTACCTATTTAACCTAACATAATTAATAGGCTAATATGTTACTTGCTAGGTAATAACCTAGCTAGTAGTTTAGTTAGGTAGTCTAACATAGACCTACCTAATAGGTTACCTAAGATGTAGCCTAAGACTATTAAGTAACCTATAATTAGGTAATGTAAGCCTTCTAAGTAGGTATCCCATGTGACCTAGGCTTATTAAGTAAAGCTATTAACCATGTAAATAACCTATTACCCTAGGCTTACTATAGGTACATAACCTAGACGTATTAGGTATAAAATAACATAAGCCAATTAAGTTTGTTAAGTAGGTAGCCTATCCTATTAACAACGTAAGTAGCTTACACCACCTAGGCCTATTAGGTAATTAGCCTAACCTAGGTTTATTTGGTAGTTACATACATATCATAAGTCACCTAGGCCTACAAGGTAGGTAGTTTAACCTAGGCCAATTAGGCCTATAAGGTAGGTAGCTTAACCTATGCCACCTAGGTTTACTAAATAAGTAAATAAGTTAATTTAGGTTATCTGAGCCTACTAGGTAGGTATGTAACCTAACTTAGGCTACTTAGGCCACCTAGGCCTATTAAGTAGGTATGTAGTTAACATTGGCTAGGCCATTTAAACTAATAGGTAGGTATCTATACTATAAATTCACTACGTCCGTCCGTGACGGAGCTCGGGTCTGTCACAGAAGGCCGACCAGGCCCGGCCCGGCACTCCCGGACTCCTGGATTTCCACCGACTAGGCCCATCGTGGGGGGTGCCGAGCCGGGTCCGTCACAGAAGGCCGGCCAGCTTTCTGGTCCCCTGCACGAGTGGAACGGGCATGGCCGTTCTCTGGTTCCCAACACGGGCAGAACGTGGCTTGGAGGAGGAGCGTTGTGCTGCTGCAGGCGATAGAAGAGGAGGACGAGGAGGACAGAGGAGAGAAGAGAAGAAGAGAAGAGAAGAGAAGAGCATGGCCTGGAGGAGGAGTGCTGCGCTACTGCAGGCGAGAGAAGAGGAGGAGGAGGAGGAGGAGAGAAGAGAAAAAGAGAAGAGAAATCTTGATTGGAGCTGATCAAGATCAGGATCTTTTTTTTTTCTGTTGTGACTCTCTCGTGTTTTCAAATAAGAAGTTATATCTCTGGTTTTCTCTCGTTGGCGTTGCTGAGGAAACCAAATCGTGAAGCAAAAGCCTGGCGGAGGTGGTGGTGGCGATGGCGGAGGTGGTGGTGGTGCTGATTTTCAGGATGTGGGATCTCAATTTTGGGACCTGGATTTCACACAGTGGGCTTCACATGATCCAGGAAGCACGCGATTTCACAGTGTCCGAAGGTCACGGGCACCCACTAGTAAACATAAATCTAATAGGTACTTGTTAGGCCTAGTAGATTATAACCTACATGTTACCTAAATACATGCATTTATTAATAGGTATTCCTTACCTACCTATTTATGTAAGTAATACATAAAAAATTCAAGTTAATTTAATGCAATATGTTTGTCCAAAATCATGTTCATTATAATTATGTTGTCCAAAAATTCACCTTATGGGGTGGTGGTGCAATAATTAAAGATTTGACTCTTCAATGTGGAGTTGATTTGCAACCTAGGCTACCTTGGTTATTTAGGTGACTTAATTAAGCAACCTAGGTTGCAAAGCTTACTCAACCACCTAGGCTAGGCCCTTTGTTTAAGAATATTTTTTCAAAATTTTTGTTTTGGTTCTAGATTAGCAAAAGGTTCACTTCATGGTTTGATTTTTGTGTAAATTTCAACAAATGAATATTAACTTAAATTAGGGTCAAAGGAACTTGAACTCATTAGAAGAAATCTTCAAATATATGACTAAGTTTATGATTAATGTTTTAGTCTTTAAAAACATATGTGAAGTCATTAGTGATAGTTTAGTCATTGTGTAATTGTTTTTTATTATTACAAATTGAACCCAAAAAACTTGTGTTATATTAATTTTCAAAACTATAATTTTTTAATCATATATTTATTACATATAATATAAGTAATGAATTATTTTTTAATTTCAATTATTTTTTATCCTATCAATTGTTGACATGTGTCACCAGCTAAGCTAGGTTAACAACCTAGCTTAAGTGTATAAAATAGACCACCTAATCTACCTAGGTAAACACTTAACCTACGTAATCTAAAGTAAGGAAAGAATATTCAATCAATATTCCATCATCGACAACAACAAATGTTAGTTGTGAAGTTTAATCCTTGGACCACAAAAATGGAGTTCAACTCCTTTGCCACCAAGCCACCCCACTTGTTGTGTAATTAGTATAATGTTTATTCTATTTATACCATATTTCATCGAAACATTACACAAATTTTTAGATTTGATAATTCATATCTTATTGATAATTTATCCAATGATGAAAAAGAAAAATATATTGATAAAATTCTTTCAATAATGTACACACCTATATAAGTTTTTTTTAAAAAATGTAAATTCGTTTCAAGAGAAAAATATCTGAATTTTGTGATTGAATAACATTTCAATGACCATTATTTGAAACAATAAATTGAAACACTGATTTTTAAATGAAAAAACCTTTGTGGGGAGTACAAAAATAAATAAAAAATATTTTTCATACCTTAAATTTTCATTTGATTTAAGAATTTATATTACACAATTTTGCTTCCAATATATCATAATTTTATTGATAACTTTTGATTTAGACATATGAATCCATTTAATTTTTACACATATAATTTAAAATTATTCTATACTAATATAATTATTTTACAAATGTAAAGTAAGTTTTAAAAAGTATACATATAATATACATTTTTATTTAAATTTATGATACAAATAAATGTAGAAATAATTTATGTATTTTTCGCATTTTATACTTATATTTGATTTTAAAGTTAAATAAATTTATTTATTTATTATTCATATTATACTTTCAACATTAGAATTTATTTCAATGTAGAATAATTAATTTATTCAACATAGAATATTTTTAAAAATGTCATAAAAGTTCATATATTACTTGTACATGTATAAATATTATTCAAAATCAATTCCTTACATCTTGTAATTCATTATGTCTATCTAGACTCATATTAAATGATTGATAATCATTTTTTAATCATTATAAATAATTTTATGATCACATTGTCTATGCAATGACACATCATTTTATCTGCATCATTTGCATATTCATTCTTTAATTATATTTGAAATGACTTTATTCTAATCACATTTCCAATTGATATCTTGAACATCCATATCATTTTGTCATCAATCATGAATATCATATGGATGAAAGCTTGCAATCAAAAAACGATGTGATATTTCCTATTACCACATCATCATTTACTTATCAAATGCATCACTAATATATGACTATAATTTTTTACACATAAGATTTTAAGTAATATTTTACAAGGACAATCAATGATATAGTTGTTTGAAACATTTAGTCATTGATTTCTTAGTTGCATAAGACAAAATGTTTTTCAACGACTTGACTTCTTGGATTTAACATTACAAATCACAAGATTAATTAGCATGTGGGTCGATTTTATTGGTTGAAAATTTTAGCGTAAAATGGATATGAAGTAGGTAGATTTAAATTGGTGTTGGTAGGTTCCTTGATTTGTAGTGTTAAATGCAAGAATTAACTTTAAGTCTTTTTTTTTACATAAAACCAAATTGACACCTGTTGGTGGAACTAGTACAAGCATTAGATTTTGCAACTAACCTTTTACTAGAACTAAAATTATGAAAAACCAACTCTTGAACACATGTTCAGTTCATTAAGTAAGCAAGTTGATTTTTTTTCCCTGAAAAGTTGGTAAGTATTAGGTTACATGTTATAAGTAGATGAGTAATTTTAATTAGTTGTAGGCTCCATATATAGAATTGGAAAAAAATATTAAAAATAATCCAATTTGAATGTTATGTTTTAATAGGTAGATAACAATACAAATTATTATTTTTGTAATTTTCATAACATATTTTCATTATGTTTTGGCTAAATCTTCTTATGGATGGTCACCATCAGCATTTTTATTTGTGTGATGAATTTTGGTCATTTAATGACAAAATAGAAGGGTTGTGATTCATGCAAAGGATTTTGTTTGAAAAACTGATCCAAAGTTGCCATATTTTGAAAAACAAAGATTTGAAATCACCATATTTAGATCATATGTTCTAGCATTTTGCCAAAATATACACCCATAGTTCATGCCCTACCATTAGCCTAGGTAAAAAATGGCAAAGAATAGAGGTAAGCAAAAACAAATCATGCAACCAATCACGTGAGGTAACATGCACCAGGGGGCCATGTTTCTTTTCTGTTGGGGGAGCATGGGGGGTGTTGAACTTTTGTTGTTTTTATTGTGTTCTCATCAAATTCCCAATGGGTTCCCAACAAATTCTACAAGTTTTGAACATATTCCCATTGGCTCCTCAATTTATCACATATCGTTTGCCTTAAGTTCTACTTTTGAAAACGTATATAAGTAGCCCAAAGTAAGAGATTACAACATATCCATTTTGGTATTATCAACACCTTTTATTATTATTACTAGTGGGTACCCGTGACCTTCAGACACTGTGAAGTCCCCCGGTTTCTTTAAACCAAGAGAGAGACACACAAAGGCGCAAAGCAGTTTTTATTTTTATTTTTATTTTTAAATTTATTGTTTTTGAAAAGTACCCCATGAAATCCGTTGCTGGTCGACCTCATTACTGTAACACTTTTCCTCCTTAAATTTTCTTTCTCCCCAGGGGTCCGTGCTGTTCACCATTCCCAGTTCCAAGCAACCTCTGTCCTCTAAAGCAAAGCAAGCAACTTACATTACTCACTCATGAGACTTCCGCCCCCGCCACCGCCGCCCTCCCCCGCCAAACACACACAACTCTTTTACACCGGGCTCCGTCACAACCGTGGGGGGTGCCGGGCCGGGCCTGATCGGCCTTCTGTGACGAACCCGGCCTGGCACCCCCCATGACGAGCCCGGTCGGCCTTCTGTGACTGACCTGAGCTCCGTCATGGACGGACGTAGTGAATTTATAATATAGATTTGTGATGAGCTAATCAAAGATGCCCAATTGAACCTTGTGGGTCCTCACAACTACTAAATATAGTAGGGCTCCAAAAACTTTCTACTTTCCTCTCTGACCTATGGTTAAATTTAGCTAAGTCCTCTTGTGGATGAACACCAGTCCACCTACCTCACAAGATTGAACAAAAAAAACCCGGATCACCACATTGGGTACATCACAAAATTATGCCAGAGCTTGAAGCTTTGGTTTAGTGAATTTCTTTAAAATCCTTCAAAGAATAGTAGCGGTACCTTATGTGATAGTCAGGATTGGCTGTGTAGGCCTCTATCAAAATAATTTATTGTGCCTCAGTGGTTAATATGGCCTGGCTTGAGGCGGAATTGGGCACTCAGGCATTATACGCATGATTTTTTCAGAATTCCTGCATTTAAAAGAGTTTAAGAGCGGACTCGGTACAACCCGTTCTGGCTCCTAGTTCAGATTTTGAGAACTGTGTTTATATATTAAAGTTGTTTGTAAAGTCAGGCGATTACGGGCCGGCGGCATAATAGGGCATCAAATGCGTAACTGGGAATGAAATTTTGCAAAACTAAATAACTGGAACCCTAATTAGGGCATAATAGGGCATCTATTTTGGTGGTAAACTGAGTTTCATCCCCTGTTTCCTTTTTCCTGAGCGCCTCCATTGCTGCTACATATTTTTTCACTGCTCCAACCTTTACAAGTACTATATTTAGCCTCGAACCTTGTGCATTAAATCCTGAGTTTCAGCATTTCCTACTGAGATTGAATAAAGATTCATTACTTTGCGGATACCACTGAAAGAGGGGATAAGGTGTGAAAGAGAGTGTGACTTTATGGATAACCTTATTATTCGAACTGTTTATTTGATTTATTTATGAAGTACCATGAATATTTATCTTTGAGAATCGCCCTGAGAACATCTGATTGTCAGTTTTCAGTTTTGATAGCCGCCCAACATTGGTAAGTACCTCTGTAAACAAGTAAGCATCAGAGTACTTAGAGCATCTCAGGGGTGCTTGATCTTGCACAGTAAAATTGGATGAAGAAAATCCAAATTATGCTGGCTTGGCTCAGGAAATTAGTTTTGGCTCTGCATAATTGCGTGCGTTCCCATGTCTGGTAAAAATCGCTGTATCGTGGCTGATATAAAGCGCAGCAGCGCTATGCACCTCCATAAAAGAGTGTAATAAATATGATCTCACCGCTGCTTAGTGTTTCTGATTTGGTCCATCATAATGATTCGTCCAGGTGGTTTGTTATTAGTAGTCCCCCACCTATTCGCTGTTCCAATTTCAGTTTTAGGGGTGGGGTTGCAAAAAGTACATAACTAAACTTATACGTGAAAACGTATTTTCGTAGGGTCACATACTGAGAGCACTGCTGGAGATGCTCTTACAATTGAAAACGTTTCAATCTTATACCCTATTAGGAGAGTGATATATTTTGGGCCACAGTTAACCAGCACCCAGCAGTGCACCATCCACTGGATGCGTATTATTACTCTGTTGTGGACGAACTTCAACTGAGTTAATATTTGGTTTCACCTTGGTAACGAATTTTGTAAGAAATAGGTCTCATATACAAGTAGATAGGTGAAAAATAGGTAACTACTAGTTAAGTAGATGTTTATACAAAGGTAAGGGTTGTCTTTATTACCTACCTACTAACAACCTGCTTGTGGGTTGCTAGTAAAGAGGTAGTGTAAAAAAGCAATTGAGATAATAACCATGACAGGTAGAAAAATAGGTACATAACTACTAAGTAAGTAGATAGTCTATACATAGGTAAGGGCTGTTTTTACTACCTATCTATTAAGAATCTGCTTGTGGGTTGCTAGTAAATAGTTAGTGTAAAAAAGCAACTGAACTAACCACCATAGATAACTAATGAAGTGAAAGCTGACAGAAAACTATTTCTTGATCACTTATCATCCATCCTTCTTGGTATGCTGGTGAGTGTTGGTTGTTCACTGTGGCTATAATTTTAAAATTCTGAAACCCATACTTTGTAAGGAAACGTTAGGGAGTCAGCGCAGTGCTGGGTGTGGGCCTCCATGTTGCAAGGTTGGGACAAAAAGTTTTGACTCAGAGACGTGCCTGCTGCCTCCTCCTGCACAAATACTGTCTCACTTGCACAAAATTCTTGAGAACAACTCTCTCCTCAGAAAAGGAAGAGGTTAGCATGTGGGTTCACTTTTCCTGGCTGAAAGTTTCAGTGTAAAATGGATGTGAAGTAGGTATGTAAAACCCAGTGTTGGCCGAGTCTCAATTTGTTTTAGAGACCGGGTTTCAGAAGATTTTCTGATACTCGACCCAGTTCCTTTATTATTCTTATTATTACTATTTTACAACAGACCCAGGGAGGGTTTCAAAAACTTGAAAAAACAAAAAATTCCTCCAGGTTTCACAGTGCCGGTTCTCAGATAATTTATACCAATCGGGTTTTCAAAGGTGGTTCATACACAACGGGTATCAAAAGTTCTGTTAATTTGAAAATTGAATTAAAAAAATCATATTCTTCAACATTGTTCACCTCTTCTTCACGACCAATAAAATATAATATTAAACAAAGGCTTTTAAATTTGGGGTCTAGGATTAAACATAACATGTCAAACTTTCTCTCTTCATATAATTTTTTAAAAAGAGAAATGGAAGATACCAAAACATCACAAATTTCTTTATTGATATTAGTAGCAAACAAAAATAATTCAAAGGCAAACTTTGGAATCATCATCGATCCAATTAACTTGGGTTTGTAACTTCTTTACATTTTAAGCACATGATGATGGTAGATTGTAGTGCATCAAACACTAATTGGTGGTTATTAGATTAGTTCATAACACATGCTCTCACAACAAGAAAAAAACACTTCACAATTATTTGTGAAATGTGCCAAGTAAGCAAAGGGGACACTCTACCATTAATTATGATAATATTTAACTTGTTGTAGCAATGGATAATAACATCCTTGAATTGCAAGGCCTCTTGGAACATAATAAGTTTATTGGCAAACCTGCAATCAAGATTAAATAAATGAATATATATGTATCAAAAAAACACAATTGAATAGCAAAAAAAACTTTAAGAAATAAAAATAAAAATAAATAAATTGTAGAGGTTAAAAAATTCACCTTGTTTTCATTGGAATATTCAATTTATTAAAATGAATGTTCAAATTTAAACATATTTTATTATATTCTTATTTGCCCTTGATTTTATAAGATAAGATTTTTTACATTTTTATGAATCTGATTAACTAAACTTAGTAGAAATAAATCTAAGGTTTTCATAGACCTTTCCATTAGTTGTAGTATACTAACATGCTTATAAAAAACATGGCCGAAAGAAGTGCCTTAGAAACTTTCATTTAAATTTCAAACTTCACATCTCATAATTGATTTCAAGGTAGTTGTCATTGTAATCAAATTTGACCTTTCATCTTTTACATATGCAATCATTTTTTTTCTCAATCCATATTGATTAAGCAATTTTATTAGATTGGTGGTCAAGGTTTGACCAATAGTTCTTGTTGCTTCAAACAACCCAATAGTCATTTGTTTACGTTGCCAATCAATTTTAAAAGTTAATCATATAAGCAAAAATATCATGTGCCTCCTTGGACATCCATAAATCAAAATTAGTTGTAGATGTACAATCTTCCAATTTTGGTGACGCGCTCCCAAGTCACGGGGTGAGACCAAGTTGAAGGTCTCCCAAAGTCAAGTTGCGGAATCAAGACTTGGTAGCACGCTCCCGGCTTCCAAC
>Ga0209208_10002055_pt1 | contig 28704 bp, 19 predicted proteins | sample S1TSphfallax_3_FD_187694 | JGI IMG/M metagenome (GOLD analysis project Ga0209208, IMG submission 187694) | Host-associated microbial communities from peat moss isolated from Minnesota, USA - S1T2_Fd - Sphagnum fallax MG (SPAdes) (version 2) | ecosystem: Host-associated > Plants > Peat moss >...
TGGAAGATAATTAGTAACAAATTCTAATTGACATAGCCTACATGATGTACCACGTTTCATGTAAAAACTTAAATAAATTGAACTTTGGTTGGTTAATATAAATTGAATTATTTCAATCTCATCATTAGCTGAAAACTTGTTTGAAATATACTAGGATAAGCTACAACAAGACAAAATCACCATGTCATGATGCATTGACTGCACCCTTGCTAAGAAAAAACAGGAACTTTTGTGCAAATAGAAGATTAGTGACCCTTCACATGGTTGTTGGTAGGACATATGTATTTGGATCCAATAAGAGATAGACTTGAAACAATGAACTGGTAACTATCTCATGTTATTTGTCTAGAGTCATTTGCAATTGCCGTAAACTACAGCCCATTGCATAATCTATTCAGTAAATTCTTTTATATGGAGAATTGTGAGTATTGTTTATAGTGCACTATGTTTTTTATTCATGAAGCGTTTATAATATTAATAAAGTATTAACTAAAGTTGTAGGAAGGACTAACTAACATGATGATTTTCATTTTACATGTGTAGCAACCAGAAGCTCTGGGGAGGACGAATAATATTAATTGGACACAGTTTTGTAGGTCTTGTAATCAAAATCTTGGTGGTTGAAGTTGGGGAAACTCAGTTTAGCAGCAACAAAAATAAATTTGAAACAAGAACAAAGATTAATTGCATTAGTTTTTTGGAAAACCTTTCAGGGATAGTGTTTTACAGAGTACCACATTCTGGCACTACACCCGAGTTCATAGATTATTACATGGAACAATATCAAAGGATCAACTCCAATGCAAAGTATGTAGCCAAATCTGGCTTTTGGGCAAATGTTCACGTGTTTAATCGACAAATGAGCGAGCTTGTGGTGGCTTTTGACGACTTCATAGAAAGCGACCTCATCATCTATGCATTTTTGGAGACACAACGGATAAACAAAAAATGGGTAAGCATTCCACAAAACCTCTTGGTTACAATATTCAATTAAACTCAACAACAATTTGGAACTATTAAAATTCAAATGTCATAGAGTTAATTGTCATTAGTTGCATATGAATGTCTCTTTCATGAGATGTATTGTTGAGGGCAAATTGCTTATTTGAAATAGTTGCAAAAGGCTTCAAAAAAAATTTCCTAATTTTACATTGAACTTCATTTGGTTAATTTGAAGGAAAAATGCAAAAATTATTAGTCAAGGTATTATGCAGAATAGAGGTAGTACCATAATAACTTGGCAACTTCAACACTAATTATATTATTTTCAGAAATTTCAAAATTTTCAAATAATATTTTTCTCCTAAAAACGAAAATTTGTGAAGGAGATTAAAGACTCTTTGAGAATATTTTGGAAATATTATATTTTCTACCAAATTTAATTGATTATTTGATAGACACAAGTTGAAGTTGCCATTATACTACAGTATTGAACAAGTTATGTAAGATCAAAAAGTTGTTTCCAAGACCATAGTGACCCCTTCTGTAAATGGTAATCATGTTAGAAAAAGAATATAACATGATAGCAATATTTACTCACCATTTTAAATTGTACTTTTAACAAGATATATTTTAAATAGTGAACACATAGTTGTAGTTATGTTGAAGGAACGTGGCATGTGCAGGGAATTTTAGTGCCACCTGCCTCAGCTCAAAGGGGGGCAAAACACAATTTCTACAAGCTTGAAACTGCCAATCATTTCACAACTTGCAAGCCTATAGACAAAAATGACGCCATGTATAAAAAATTATTGGAAGTTTTGGAACTTTGTATTAAGAATGACACTAGGATTGATATATCAAGAGATAATTAGATTGGCAGATAGTAGTTACCCGATATTAGTTGGAAGGTAACAAGGTCCATTTAGTCATATGGTCATTTCTACAAGATTGAAGGTGCCACTCATGTTTGATAATTATAATCATATCTCCATTGATAAATTGGGCCCTTTAAGGATTTTGGGGAAATAGGTGGACAATAATGGTGCCCTTATAATTAGGTTATTGAATGTGTCCACTTTTGAAATAGAGGCATTCATATATTAAAAGTATATGATCATGCTTCATTATTCATATTGGCCTAATATTGTATTTACAAATATTTAGGTTGATACCCTACCCTACCAGGTTGGTATGTGGTCAAAATTTTGGTACCTAATATGAATAGCATGGTCATTTTGTGAGAACAAATCTAGGTATGAATATGTTCTTCATTCTTGACTTTGAACTTGGGGCATACATATCATATTATGGATGTGGTGGCCCTTTCAAAGGAAAAAGTGTAATCAACCTTTGGTAAGGTTGTCAATGTAAACCTACCATTGTTTGTGGTTAAGACACATGGTCCAACATTATATATCATTCAATGATCTTTAGGTTAGTTCACATTTTGGGGTAGGCTATCAAAAAATAGTAAAAAAAATGTAAGTTAACCTAAATAGTTAGGGTTTATTTTTAGGTTAGTTAGGTTACTTTTAAGGTTAGTGGGAGTAGTTACCATTGTGGGCTATTGTTCACATTACACATTTTAGGTAAGGTAGGTAGGACATGTGTCATGTTACTTACCTATCATTTAAAGACTGTAAACACACTCGTGACGAGGTAAGTTCTTTCCTTCGCAATTCATTTGCATCATTACCCTTTTTTTTATGTGTGCAAAGTTTCTCTAAACTCTATTTATGTAACTTTTTCTTGTTTTTCAGTTTTCATTTTCCTACTTTCGATTGTCTAATTCCTTGTGTGGTTTTTGCATGCGAAGCTCCTCCGATCTCTATTGTTGTAGTTCCTCCTTGCTTTTAAATTTCTTTTTTAAATTTTTGGTTGTGAAGGTTTTGTGTTCTTTCCGCATGCGAAGTTCCTTCAAACTTTATTGCTGTAACTTTTCTTTGCTTTCAACTTTTCATTTTCTTGCTTTGATCATGGAGTTCCTTTGTGTTCTTTCCGTGTGCAAAGCTCCTCCAAGTTATGATCATAAAACACTTCATTGTTTTTTAGGTTTCATTTTCCTACTTTCGATTGTGCAACTCTTCATTGTTCTTTTTGTGTGCAAACTCCTCTAAGCTCTATTGATGTAACTCCTCCTTGCTTTTAATTCTTTTTCTTTTTTTTGATTGTGTAACTCTTATGTTCTTTTTGCGTGTGAAGTTCCTTGGAGCTCTATTGTTATAGTTCCTCCTTGTTCCTAACTTTTCAATTGTGGAATTCTTGTGTTCTTTCCATATGCAAAGCTCCTCTGAACTATGATCATTTCTACATTTTATAATGTGACCATTACAAGTGGTTATTCTTGCACAATTTTTATAAGTTGTGTTATAGATTCAAGGTTTGATTTTGCAAGGTTTCAACATAGCATAATTTAACCTTCTATTTGAAGCTCCAATTCCTCTTTCGGAAGATTTTTGGTTTACTTTTGAAACGATGCATCCAACAATTGTTCTACACTAGTACTGGGTCTCGTGTGAATGATATTTTGGGGAGTAGGGAACTTGGTGACTAGGTTAATGCACAATCAACCACTTCTAGTATTCACACTTTTTGATGACATAGTACAACAACCACAAAGTGGATTGAACATTTTCGTGCTAATAGGAACTTTGTCCATCACTTGATAGAAAAGTTGAAACCTTTCATGGGTAGATGCAAGCTATAGTGGTTCACTTTTGTGACAAAAAGATGGTTTTTCCCGGAATACCCTTTATTTAAATGCATGTGATGATTAAATATATCCATAGATCTACTAATTGGGTCTTGGATTTAGATTAATAACTTCATTATGGAAAGAATTGTGTGGTTATTTATTGATAAAAAATTCATTTATTAGTAGTAATGAACTTTTGAAGTTGAAAATTATAGACTAGTCGTTTGACTAGAACATCACAAAATGGAAAAATTTATATTGATTCACATTTCAAATTTTTTATTGAAACTCAATATATAATGTAATACAAGATGATAAATTCATATGAAGAATCTTTTCTTTGAAAAATTTAATCATTTAATAGTTAAGGGCTTTTGAATGGTGAAAGTTGATCATATTTTCATAAGTCCATATGAGTTGTAATTTTTGTTTGTTTTTAAAAAATTTGTCCCAAAAGCATTTTTTTAAAAAGTTTTAGATGGGGCACTATTCGTATGGACTTTATGGGTTTTCCTTTTAGGACTTCCAAATTTTAAACTAAAATCAACAACATTAAATACAAGTTTTCACATAGATTTGGGAAGGATTATAGGTGATTGAACATGTTTTATTCAAATATTAGAATAATAACATTTTTTAAAGTAACAACCATGTCCATTTGAATCATTTAAAAAAATCTTGTATGGACTTGTAAGGAGTGTAATTTTTGCCAATATTGAACAATTGTAGTTTGCATCTACCCTTATGGAAAAAAAGAATACCAAATTTTGAGATGTTGTTTTTGTGAGTATCTATGTAGCTGTAGTTTGTACAAACTTGTGCATGCGTCTAAATACTTGCATTGTTTTGAATTGTTTGTTATCAAAAAATCAATTGTCCACCTTGCGCTTCATGAATTTGTGTGTGCAATGAACATTGTTTTGAAAAAACCAAATGAAATGGCTAGAAGGCAATGGTTTAATTGAAGTCATGGATGGGTTCAAGGACTTCTACAGCATGCCGCCAATCCATGGCACCATAGATGCAACATAAATTCATGTGCAATAATCGAAGGCCAAAGTTGTTGCAACTAACTTTTATTCTTTCAAATTGAAGGGTTACATCATTCACATGTAAGATGGTATGGATCATCGAAAGAGGTTTTGAGATGTGTATGTCGGGATTCCAAGTTTTATCAATAATGTTCAAATTTTAAGGATGTTTTTTTTTTACCACAAAACCATTGAACAAAATTTGTTTGCTATTGAACTTGGATAAAAAGGTATTAAACCTTACATTCTAGGGGACAATGGTTATCCCTTATTGTCGTGGCTAATGTTACCACAAACAAGCAGGGGTACATCAAACTATGTTCAAAGCTCCTTACAATCAATAATTATTTTGTGGTAGAAGTGTGGTTGAATTATTTTTTGGAATCTTTAAAAAGATGTCCAAGGAGCTCTAATTGAAGACCAATTTAAATATCTTTTTTTTGTTAGATGTTTGTTGTTACATGACTTGATCTTCAATGGCAAAAATGAGGATGTTGAATCCATGATTATTCAATTAGAAGTTGAGAATCATGAATAATTAAATCAAATTATAAGGAGGGATGAAGAAAAAAATGCAAAAGTAGGTATTGACATTGATGGTGAACATGTTCCTTTACATGATGATGAGGTTTTTGGAAGCACACAACAAATAACTCTAGAGCAATATCTTGGAACTTGTAGGCCATGGATTAAAAAATGAATCATGTTTTATCTTTTAAAGATTGCATGAATCTACAAACTATGAATTTGAAAAGTTAAAAATTGAAATTGAAAAATGACCTATTATGTTTGTTTTCCTTGATGTATTTAGTTCGCTTCATCATCACTAACAGAAATGTTGGCTTTTGGATTTTCATCTTGTGATGAATTAGAGAGAATGTTTATCGGTGGTGAGATTTCAATTTTATCTTGAATGAAAGTGTGACATTTTACGATGCTCAAATTGCTAGAACATTCACCATGTTCTTGCTTGTGTGATGAATATTCTTGTCTCTAGATTTTAGATATTGCAAATGTTTTTTGGTTATGCATTTTTAATTTTTGTGACGTTGTTTTTTAATCTCAAATTGCCTCATGATTATGCATTCCACCTCATCAAAAAACATTTTGATGTTCTTGTCTAAAGCCTCCAAGATTGGGGATAACACATTTGACCTCTTGTGTTTGACACTTGTGTTCTCGAATGCCAATGGTGTTTTAAGTTTGTTTGTAAATGTTGCTGGTGTTGTTGTAGATGAAGAATTTACAATCATTATCCTTGGATGACCTTGGGAGGATTTGGAATAATCATTAAGATTAATAATAGGTGCCTTATTGTCACGGGCATGAAAACAACCAAGTTTACAAGATTTTTTAAATCAAAATGAAAACAAGGAAAGGCCTAATCCCAAATCCAAATCATGAATAAAAAAAACAAGAACAAGAACATGACAAATGCAAGACAAGAATTCAACAAGATTTTATTACACGAATGAAACAAAAACACAATAAAGTTATGACAAGAAAATATACCCGAAATTGGTGTTGAACAAATTAAAGGTGATGGGAAATTCTACTTTTATTTATGTTCATTGGGCATTTAACTCAAGGAAGATTATTAAGAAACTTCCAATCTACATGTGGCCCATGTTCACCCATGTGCACCCACGTGTGAATTATGAATACACTAAGATTGAACTAGAAGTGAACTAAATTTAACTAAAAGTGAATTGAAAGTGAATTGAAGGTTAATTAAAAGTGAACTAAGAATTAACTAGAAATGAACTAAGACTTAATTAAAAGTGAATTAAAAGTTAACTAAAAGTGAACTAGAAATAAACTTAAACTGAACTAGAAGCTCATTAAGAGTGAATTGAAACTAAACTAAGTGTTAGGTACAAGTTGATTATAAGTCATGAATGAACATTCAAATGAATGAACCCTATGGCATTGGCATTCGTGACATCACCTCCTCTTCTAACGATGAATTCCATGAGGAGCGAATTTACGTTTGTTTGGATATCATTGATGAAATTCATGAACCCTTTCCATGGCATTTGATAAGTTTTTCATTGGTTCACAAATGTGTTCACTCACATCATACCCATGCTAATGACAAGATATTGGAGTTGATGATTAGAGGTATTTGAATCCAAAATGTTTTCCATTTCATATTCTTGTTTGCCATCAACTTCAATAGGTGGAAGGGGATCACAAATTCTCCTTAAAATGGTAGATGCATGGTAAGGTTCCAATAAGGAAACATGAAACACAAGATGGATTTTCATAAAACTTGGAAGCTTGAATTGAAAAACCACAACATTAATTTGTTTCATAATGAGGAATGGACCTAGCCTCTGATGATCCAACTTTTTTGATGGCCTTGTTATTTTGATATGTTATTGTTAAAGTCAAATTTAGTCCCTAACCTTGAAGTTGGGTTATTCCTTCCAATGTTCATCAACATTATCTTAATATTATCACCTTTGCACTTTTTCGAAGTTAAATACAAGTTGAGTTCAAACATCTGCTAACCACATGGCTCGATCCTCAACTATTGGTTTCACAATTTTGTTCACACCTTGATTGTGAAACTTGGGGTGCAAACCATGATTTGCAAATAAAGGTCTTTGTTAGGATGATGAATGCACTATGTTGTTATAGGCAAATTTTGCCGCATGGCCAAAAAATTTGACCAATTATCGTGATGATAATTGGTTGTGCATCATAAATATTGTTCCAAGACTTGATTGACCCATTTCGTTTGCCCATTTGTTCAGGGGTGGAAAACTTATGACAATTTCACTTTCACACCTAAAAGTTCAAAAAGTCATTTCCAAAACTTGGATGCAAATTGAGGCCCATGATAAAAAATGATATCTTTAGGAAAACCATGATACACAAAAACATGATCAAAGAATAACTTGGTTGTTCCTTTGCCAACTATTATTTTGGTACATGAAATAAAATGAATTGTTTTCGTCAAATGATCCACCACCACCAAGATGGAGTATAAGAACTAAAAGTTGGAAGGTTTATGATGAAGTCCATGGAAATTGAAAACCACTAGGATGTAGGGATTGATAATGGTTGAAAGAGACTATGAAGGTAATGACAAGGATTCTTTGCTCAAGCATAAACATTGCAAGATTTAATAAACTCTTTCACATGTTTCCAAAGTTGTGGCCACCAATAATCTTGAGACATTAACTCCATGGTCTTATTAAATCCAAAATGGCCTACATCCAAAGTATTGTGTTTAGTTTAAAAAACTTGAAATTGAATAGGGCCATTAAGAACATAGAAAAGACCATCACAATATTGCAAACCATGTTGAAACTAGAACTTGGCATGATCATTGGAAGAATCTTAGACTTGATGATGACTTTTTAATTGGCTTTGGATGCCAATAACAAGAAAGTCATTTTTAAAAAATTCACGAATTTGACAAAGAAGGGTTGTCATCAGGAATTATTGACAATGCCTGAAGTTGAAGATGTTCAAATTCGAAAATGACATCACATTGTTGTTCGTAAATTGCATCTCCTTCTTTAAACGTGATGTACAAAAGACGAGACAACACATAAAGTTTCTCTTGTTGGCACCCAAGGCGATATGTGATGATAAATTCAAAGCAAGGATAATGCCCACTGAGCTTGGCATTGATTCAAAACACAAGTTGTCAGTGAAATACTACAAGTTGTCATGGTCTAAATATATTATGATTCCATGTTGAGCTCCTTAAAACAAATGATGCCACTCCTCAAAGGCATCCACAATGGCTTGAAATTATTTACCATTAATCTTGTAGTTAATATATGTAGGAGAAAACTTATGAAAATGGAAGTCAACAAGATGAAGAAGATTTTATTCTCTGAGTTGTGAGAGTCCATAAAAATTACAATTTTTAATAAAAGGTTCCAAGTATATAATCACATTTCCAAATGTCATAGATTCATTACTAAGAATGATTAAGGAAAAAATCACGAAATAATGTTTAATTACCAACTAAAGGGACAAAGTGTAATTGAGCATAATCACTAGCCATGCAGAGTGGTAAAAATTTAAGTCTTCAAATGGGTAGACCCCATCAAATGCCAAAACTAACCTAATGTGGCAGGTTTCAAAGGCAAATTTTGGCCATTTCTCATTTATTTGTTTCCAATTCCTAGAATTTGGCACTTGTTTTGAACTATTTTATAACATTCATGAATTCTAATACAGAAAATACTTGTGCACTTAATTTTATCAAGTTTGGGGGTGTAATGGTAATGCATCACAATTGTTGTATACCAAAAGGTTTTTTGTTAATTGTAATTAAATCATATTTAGTAAAAGGTGCTCATTTGTTGTGTTTAGAAGTATCACATGACCCTCCATTTCCCACTATAGATGAAACAATTTGATATGTGGTAGTGGGTGTCAATTCTTTAGGGTGTCCAAAAAATGATCAAGTATTATAATATTTTTGTATTTTTAAAATACCATTTTGGATTGAAAGATGGACAATTATTTCCATACATAATAATAGACATTAAACACACACACACACACACACATGCGGGTCTTGAACAAAGTAATAAAGTAAAGTAATGGAGTTTGACATTGCAAAATATTTGGGGGGGAAGAATTTTATTTCGCTTTCCACAACATATAATGACCTGAGTTCAACTTTCAGCCTAGGGTTACCAATTGTTGATTGGAAATTGCTTTCAAACAATCTTGAGGGAAGTGCTTTGATGTTACCCTACGATCACTTGTTTGGAGTCTAAGGTATTTCAAAACTTTTAGTTCCAATCAAAGCATATATATATGTATGTATGTATTATCCAAAAGCTTTATAGGGCCTTAATACACACCAACATGAACACATCCAAAATTAAATCAAACCCAAAACCCCAGAAAAATAGTATTTTGCGATGTGGACAATTTTTAAATTAGGTCCAAACATAAACATCTTAATGGGTTGTTTATAATCCTAATAAGGCCATTACACATATCCAACCATCCATTTAGAAATTAGTTATCAATTCCATAATTTGTTGCATAAAATGGTGCCTGTAACATGGTATGTTCATTTGTGGACAAGATAATGTGCAGGAAAAACTATAATACCCATATAATACCATAAAAATACCATGTTCACTAATCACATAGATTCCACCTTTTGGAATTATGAAGGATTTGTTATCCTGAAAATTATTTTTCAATCAAAATCATGTTGATCATATTAGACAATCCACGTGGCACCCAAACATTAGAAGATGTGTTAGTCATCGTTAAACATGTTAATCATGTCAAAAAAAGCCATGTTAGTCATAATAGACAAGTGATGTGGCATTTCTAGATTGGTACATATGTTAATCAAAATCAATCATCTTAGTCATGTTAGACAAACCATGTGGCATTTTCAAATTGGCACATATTTTAGTCACCATAAGTCAAGTTAGTCATATTAGACAAGCCATGTGGCATTTTCAAATTGGCACACATGTTAGTCAACATTAGTCATTTAATCATATTAAACAAACTATGTGGTAGTTCCAAATTGGCACACATGTTAATAAAAATTAGTCAAGTTAATCATCTTAGACAAACCATATGGCACTTCTAGATTGGCACACACTTTAGTGAAAATTCATCAAGTTAATCAAGTTAAACAAGCCACATGTGGTAATTTTACATTGGCATAATTGTTAATCAACATCAATAAAGTTGGTCATATCAAACAAGCACCTACAAATAATTGGCACACATGTTAATCAAGTTAATCATAACAAACATGCCATGTGCCAACCATGTTAGCTAGATTCCTTAGCCACTTTAGTCAAAATAGACACTAAACATTTAGTGAAAACAAACACATACTAGTCACCTTTGAGTAAAAAAAGTTAGTTTGTTTTTAATACAACTAGTTTTGTCCATTGTTTGTTATGATTAAAAATGACTAAACTTAGTGAAAAAAATCGACATAAAAACACATATTTGTAGTAGTGTTGTTTTCCACAACATAACAAAGTGTGGTTGATGTGATTACAATTCAAATAATGAGGTGCATCCTCTGCCATTCTAATTACTTTCCATAAGAACCAACTGCTAAAAATTCTCAAAACACCAAACAATTTAACAAATGAAGCAAAAAGGTTTGGTGTAGTATGACCCTAATTATGAATCTACCTCCATGAAGAAATATCTTTTGAATGACCATGGTCCTAATTTTGCTTGATATGAATGGGTTTAAGGTGACTCACTATTAGCATCATAGTAATAGTTTATGTGATATGAATGGAAATGCAATGGTTAACTTGTATTTTACATGTTAAAGTTTATCAATAAGGATTTACTTTGAAATTATTAACTTGAATATGCAGATGATGTCGCAACCCTAACCTTGGGCTCGCAACCAAGGCAAAGGTTTGCAAGGGCACGGGCCAAGAGGAGTGTGAGAATGAAGATTCACACTCCCAAGTAGCTCCCATTTTAGGAGTTGGAGTCCCGGTGGACTCTTGAACCTTCAGAGAGCGATTGCAAAGGTCAAAACACCTTGTATTGAAGAGTTTTTTATATCATCGGAAAGCTGTTGAAGTGTAGATGTCTAAAATGGGTTTGCACAACCCATTTGGACATTTGCAACACAAGTTATGGCAAAAAGAAAGGCCGAGAGCTAAAACTGGTAGTTTGATTCCCGACCACAAAAAGTCAGGAATCGACTTGACTTCCGTGCGTGCAGGTGGCATGTGACATGTTGTTGGAAAGCTTTCGATGAGAGTTGCAACTTTGCTTTAGACCTCATCCCAATCGAAGCTGAGCACGAAGTTATAGCCCCACAAAGTTGCAAAAGTTCCAACCTTGGTAGTTTTGGGACTCCCTTTTGGGAGTCGTGGGACAAAAAGCCATTTGGATGTGGGTTTCATGGAGCGGTGCAGAATATACTATATGGGGGAAGTTGGTGGCTTCCCCGAATTTGGGCCGTGGGGAGTCTTGTGATGCCAAGGTTGCCCATGGCTTGTCCTAACACAAAAGGTGCTCCAACATTATACTAACCAACTAATGGTCGATTGGATATAGATTCGTGTGAGTGAATAAATTGTTTGTCACTCTTCCTAGTCCCATCTCGAAGCTCCAACACGCCCTTTTACCCCTTAAAGTGTTGAGAGCCAGGGAGTGTGCCCTGAGCTCCTAACCTTTCTGTTGTTTTCTAGTTTAGACTCATCTTTGAGTCTAGTAAGGAGCTTAGGAGCGCATCATATGATGTAAATATTTATTATGTCAAACACATTGAATTAAAAGAATTGTGGATTTATAAAATGATTTAAATGGACTGTGCACCTTGATAATAAGTTTTTTATATGGATTTCAAATGGTCCAAAGAGTGTTATTACAATTTTTAGGGACTAGGGGTAGTCACAAAAGCATAACCCACTATTGTTATATAACCAATCCTAAAAATTGTGTAAATGGAAACAAATCATGGGAAAATTTATTGTGAAATTGAAATCTTTTTATGTATTAGAATCATTTAATATTTATTGATAAAACTTGTTGTAAAGTTTGAAATGTTTCAAAGAATTTTTGCATGTATAGAAGGAGTTTTTTAACATTGCAACTAATTTTAATAATCCTTTTATAAAACCAATTGACACAAATATTTTGTGATTCTTGAAACTAAATTTTTATGCTTTCAATCCAATATTATTTATCATCAATTTTGGTGCATAAATATCATTTTTCGAGAAATATAACCATAATTCCCAATTTTAATCTTACATCATTATGGATGGAATAGAAATTTGAAACTTTTAATTTTAAAAATATTGAAAAATAATTATGAAGATTTGCAAAATTAACTTAAATATTTTTTGACTCAAGTATTTTTAATTTATTTAATAAACTTAATTGGAATTTGATTTATTTGTAAGGAAACAATTAATAACAAAACTATGGACAATGAACAAAATCTTCTAATGCTTCCTTAATAACTAGACCACAAAAGGGTGTGGGTGTGGGTCATGTTTGCATGTTTCCACCCAACCCCAATTTTAGTTAGACAATATATCAATAAAATAAAAACTTAAATTTTTGTAACATGTAATTGTAAGTTATCATTAATGAACTTTTTGTTTATTTTTGTTATTGTTAAAAAAATTGGTCTTTTCAGAAGTCCATATCACTATGGAAAATTATTCATTTTATGTTGGGTTTGTGCACACATGTATTAACAAAATTTAGTTGGGCTTAAATAGTAAAGAAAATAATTACTTGGATTGAATGGATTGAATGTTGTTCAACTATTCAGTCCTTCCAAGGTTCAAAAGAACATTACAAAGGAAATGGATTTTTGGGCAATGTTTTTTTTGTTGCATAATGAACCACCATAACTTATATGCACTCATCCAAGTTAGGGGCAACAAGTGCGATAGGTGGGTGCCATGAACTAGGAAAAAAAATAAAGTTCTCAATAATCATTGAATACTTTGATGATAAAAAAAGGTTATTAGAAAAATGATCTTTGCATAGCTAAGGTTTATTGAGAACTTGGTCCTTTTCATAGCAAAAGGTTATGTGAAGTAATGTCAATTGTGGAATCACCTTGGCTCCATCAACTCATCATGTTGAGGGACTCCAAGATCAAATTTCCCATTCATAAGCAACTAATGAAGGATCACATCCCTAGCCTTTTTGTAAAGACCATGAAGTATTATGTATTGTTTGCATTAAGGAGATGCACAACTACTAGTGTGACTTTTGATTTGTGAATGAATGAAACAAGGTTTGATACTTCTGTTTTAGTTGTTAATTTTATTGATTATGCTTGGGTGCCAATAAATGCCACTTTTGGGGTTTTTGAAACACCCAACATTATGCCATAGGGCAACCCTTGTAGAATTTGTGAAGCCTTTTTTAAAAAAATTCAACTTACAAAGAAGGTGATAACATATGTTTAAAATGAAGGGTCTAATTTGAATACCCTTGCCACAACTTTGTCTTTTGTAGTATTACGTGTTTTATTGCAGCTTGTAGGTTGGTCTTTTATGCACGTAATGAACATGTTTTGCAAGTATGCAACAAATGATACAAAAATATTCATTGTCATGGGAGAGGTGTCTTTAAAGGCAACATAAAGGACTTGCAAAAGACCATCACCTAGACAAAGAAGTTAGGAAAAAGGAGGCATGTGTGGGACAAGGCATAGATTGAGGTAGGGTTGCTTGCCGGGAAACTCAAGATTCATTGAAAGCTTGTTCTATAAGCAAAGTTCTCTTGGAACATTTGTTAACAAAGATAATCCCTTCAATTACAAGCTCGAAAACCAAGTGGGTTAACATGGGTAATTACTTGAACTATGACAAAAATACTCACACCTTTTATTTGCATAACAATGTGTGCTCAACCAATTGCATTGATATTGGCTTCTATTTGATGCATTGGATGTTGCAGTTTCAATCATCATTAAGTTGCAAGATGAACACAACCTTGGAACAAGGGTGGAACCACCTTTTGTTTGTAGAAAGTTTCACTCAAAGTTAAAGATTTTTTATGCATGGATGGTGATAGAGGCAACAAATGTTTTGCAACCCTTCCTTTCATTTGCATCTACTTTTGAAGGTGATAGAACAAATAATATGTTGGTTTTAATGTTAAATTTTAGGTACAAGAACTTACAATGTATTACCAACTTTGCTTAGGGAGGGATAAAACTAAGATTTTTGGTTTTAAATATGACAAAAAGGCCATGATACCAATGCTTGTAAAAGCATTCTAATTCTTCAACCCAATTCCTAGACCTAACACACCCAAGTATGTAGATTTTTTGTATGTGGGACTCTTCACATTCCATTTTTGATGTTCTAGCATCAATCAAAGGAAGTTAGTGAAACAATGTTGGCCTTTAAGTTATCTATCTTTTATCACATTGCAATTGTGAATGTAGAGGTTGTGAAACCTATGAGTTAGTGGAAGGAACATGCAATGGGGCTTTTAAATGTGTCATTCTTGGCTTGACAAAATTTAGGGATTCTTGGGTCACAAATTGAGATTGAAAGATTTTTTTTTTAATGTGGGATTCTTCACTAACTCATGACATTGTCATCTTGGAATAACTATTTTGAATGTTCTTGTGATGGTTTACAAGAATTGACTAGTAGACGTGCAAGAAGGATGTTTATTTGCTTTTGTTATTATTGTAAAATTCTTATTTGTAGAGGTAAAAATTCACAACAAGCATTAGGATGGGTTGCGTGAGGCTGGTTACTTGGAAGAAGATTAATAAAATACAATCAAAGCTAAGATTAATGAGGCATTTTGTGATGATTGATTGCTTATAGGTTTTTCAATTGAAGCTAATGTTGTAAAAAATTTCACCTTCACTACAATTTTGTGATGATAAATTGTTTATAGCTCTTTCAATTGATGTTATTGTTACATAATAGCCTTTGTTCTTAAGGAGGTAGAGCTAGTGCAAGTTGTCAAGTCATTTGAAAGAGAAGTTACATGAGGTTATATACTAATGAAATTTGTGAGTGTTGAAAATGTTTATCTATTGAAATGAAGGAGGAATATGTGTCAAAACTTTGGCTAAAATTGTTGATTTGCTTCCAATAGTTACAACATGTATTTTCTTGTTTGGATATAGCTTGTTGATGACACTCAATTTTCATACATTACAAAACTCATAGACCTTGCCCATAGAGACAAGAAATCTTTGAGCATTTGAGTTGATCATGGCATTTGTGGAAACACGATTTTGTCATTTAGGAATATAGTTTATTGGGATTGTCATTACCCTATATGGAGTAAGAAGTTTATAGAGTTCATCTCTCCACCAAGTCATGCACATGTTTGATTCAAATGCTAAAGGTGAATGTGATCTCAATTGGTAAAATAAACAAAAGGGCTTGGTCTCAAAATGCAGAATGACATTTTGCAATTTGATATGGAAATCACATACCAATCTTCATATTCATATACCCGCAATATGAATTCCCAAAAAATCAATACTGATATCATATTCGTACCCAGCCTATTTTTAGGGCATTGAGACCTGACTCTTACCCTACCAGGCGAAACCTACATTGATATTCATACAAGACTGGCATGAATAAGGGGTGGGATCCTTCAAACCATTATGAGTCTGGGTATTGAAAATTTCATATACTGATACAACACTGGGTTTAGGGTTTAGTCATTCATCTTAAGTAGAGTGATGGCAAGGGGTTTAGCCATCTCTCCACTTCCCTCCTTCAAGAAGTTTGATATGGACCCTCATTTTCTTGTGTTTGGCTTTAGCATCCATAGAGGAGTTTGTTGATGGAGCTTTCACTGGAAATCTAGGAGAGGTTCTCAATCAGGGAAAGCAGCTGCCTTGATGTGTCACTCTTCTACTTTGGTTTGCTGGTCTTTATGTGAGTTCTCTTGACCTGATTACAGTTGTGGTGTGAATTTCTTTGATGGATTAGTTAAGAATTACTTATCCTAATCTAAAGGACCCTGGACAGTAGGCACAAATTGGATCATTCCTTTGTATTATTTGGTCTGTCATTAACCTTGTGTAACCCCTGAAAACAATGTGAAACAACTTCTAAATTTCACAAATTGTGTATATTGTAAAGACCTTGTAAGGAATTCAAATGGGCTATACACCTGGTAAGGAACTTCATTTGGGCTGTTCTGAGAACTCTGGTCCCACAGAAAAATTCTACCAGTTCTTTACTGCCTGGTATTAAGGAACTGGAATGGGGATGTTCCAGGAATTTGGGTTCCTGGCTATAGCCTTGTGTTTTGCTGGTAAGAGCTCTTGGATTTAAAGAAGCCAACTACACCAATCTGGCAATCATTCTTTCACTGATTATCACCAAATGTGCTGCTTACAGCAACCCAGGACCTAAATTTTGAGCACTGGAGTCTGAGACTTGATTTCCTTACAAGGTTTAGGAATTGTGGAGCTTTCTGCATCCCCAGTAGATAATCTAAGTATTTTTGTACACTCATGATGTTCTTCATGAAATTTAAGCATTTGAAAGAAAACCCATTCTCCAAACATCCAGAAAAAGGGCAATAGGAATAATGGAACATTATGTATGTCAGGTCAAAATTCCCTTTTGTATAAGCTGCTGCTGCTATCTCTCTCTGCTATACCTATATAACTGTAACACATTACATCACAAGGTTTGACTACAGAAAGGAAGGAATTTGTATCTAAGAGTTTAGTGAAGATTTTGCTTATTTTGCAAAAAGGTGACAATAAATGATTCAAAAAAGAGAGGTCGAATCAGAAGAGAGGATGTACTATGGATCATGTAGAAAGTTATGGTGCAATTCGCTCAGAGAAGCTAGTGTTTTCTAGAGTGTAAGGGTTTTAGGGCTCAAACCCTAAACCCTAAACCCAAAGAGCTTAAATCAGAGGCACATAACGCACAGCCATCTCTATTTTCTTCCTCACCGTGCCATCCAGCAACTTGTCCACAATCACAAGATCCTGCAAGTTTTCCCCACACTTTTGCTTGTTAGTAAATGTATCTCAGAAATATATCATTATCTCATAGTGCCCTTCCCCCCACCCATCCCTCATATTGACAAAGCCGAGCTGACAACACAAGCCATGGAATCACTGGAGATTGTGCACACTAGGATATTGACAGACTTTTGGAGAAGATTGGAATTTGTACCCAACTCGTTTTCATACTTGGTTGAGACAAACAACTCTCAACTGAGCAGGGTAGTCTAAGAAGATGATGACACTGCAAACTGTGCTTTTCAAATGCACTTCATTCAAAATATTTGGCTGTACCACATCTTTTAAGGAATTCTATTGCAATGAAAGATGTGGTGGAATTGCATGGAAAAAGTGCAACTGTGGCTTGGTGTTTTGCTACTGATTTGGACAGAAATACACACCCAAGTTTTCAAGCATGATGATCATCCTTGATGAATTTTAAGGTTCCCAAATTCTGGTAGAAATTTTCAAATACCCCATGTCTTAGGATGATGACATAGGGTTTTACCTACCTATTGAGGACTCTGTGCCTACTTGTCACAGTTCAGATCAGTTCATAACGTCCAGGCTCCAGATGACTGATTTCAGGTAAAGGGATTAAAAAATTTGTGAGATGGATTTCAGTGCTCTTGTGAAAATTGTTGACAAAATAAGAGAGATGTTCAAAGATTGTTAAAGAAATAGAGAGAGAATGTTCAGAGAGATTTTGCTTACTTGGGCCATTGTGCCAACAGGAATGACCATACGGCCACCAGGCTTCAGCTGTTCCACCAGAGCTTCAGGCAATACTGTTGCAAAAGCATACACCCAAAACATAAGATTCTAAGGTCCTAAGGTCAGAATGTATAAGAAACAGGAGGTTGAAACTGTGAGAATCACAAAAGAGGAGCTGAGATGTGGTTGTTGCAATTTAGGGTTTTGGAACAGCTTCTCAAGTACCTGCAGCAGCAGCTCCAACATGAATTGCATCATAGGGTGCTCCTTTCTCATATCCCAGTTTGCCATCAGCCACTGCAATTTAAGCACACATCCATTGTTTGAGAAAGAGCTGCAAGAAGAATGGCTGCATTGATAGAATTGTTGAATCAGACCTAAGTTACACAACCAAAAAACGAAGGCTCAACTGTCAGGAGTGTGGGATTGGAAAAGCATACGGAGTACTTCAAGGCAGCCACTGTCCATGAGAGAGCCAGCAGGAGTTTGCTTAATTGCATCAATTGATCTATCCACAAGCTCTGGAATGTGTTCAACCCCGATTGTTTGACCTGTCTCCCCGACCTACAGGTGTGATTGAATCACATCTCTACATTAGGAAGAAGAAAAAATGATCCCCCATGCACCCATCTCCCTGACCTACAGGTGCAATCAAGTAACATCTCCACAATAGGAAAAAAAAGAGAAAAAAATTCAATCCCCCATGTACCCATCTCCATGCATGTGTAGCTTGTCTCTGCAGATTCATCAAATCATCATGCTTACTATGTCCAGACATTTCTTCTGGAAGTAGTCTTGTAAAATGGTAGCAGAGCAGAGGAGGGGGGGTGAAGAAATGTTTGGTTTGGGAAGTGTGCAAACAAACCATGAGGCCAAGTACAGCAGTCAAATAGCCTGATCCAGAGCCCACATCCAGCACTGACATCCCAGGTTTCAAGTAATCCGCCAGCAATGACAGACAGTATGAATGCTGTACAAATCCCCATCCATCCACCACCACCAACAAATATTGAAATTCACCAAAAAACCATTTGAAAGCTGGAAACAGTAGTGACTGAGTGAGGAGCAGGAGTTTTCGCATGAGTTCCAAAAAAACTCCAAGTCTTGTTTTCTCCTTGATCAACAAAAGCTTTCAAGAATGTCATCCAAGTTTTATTTTCTACTCCATCAGCGAAAAAAATAGCTTGATGCAAGAATTTGATCCAAGTTCTGGTTTTCTAGTCCATCAATACTAAACAGCTTGCAATCTTGAATTCATCATGTGTGAGATGATAGACTCCTGCAACCCAGCTGCTTACCATATGGGGTGCTGAGATTGTTGCTCCAAATCCTGCAATCTCCAACCCATGATGAAAAGCTTTGTCAGAACCAGAAGGCGAAGGTTTTGATTACAGGACTCTCTCTTGAGTTTTTGGTAACTTCCCAACAGTTGATCAAACTGCGTTACTACATTATTGACCATAGGTTTTATTCCAGTTCTGAGCTCAAGAACATTCTGCAAGAAACTAAATTAAGTCATGTGAGGGATGGAGGAGGTATGGATTCTTTACTACGCGCTACTCCTGCAGCAGCGACTAGCTAGAGCTGGTTACACTTTACCTATCACTTGGGGAGAATCCTTGTAGGGCAATGCTGTGGGAGGCACAAACAGCTTTCGATCCACTTTGGACATTGCTGATGCTGCCTCTGGAGATGTCAGGATTCCTCGCTCTGCAAAAAAAGGAGAAAAATTAAAAAATTCCCATGCACCACATGACTCAGTAAGGTAAGGTACCCATGACCCAACAAGTCTCTGGCACACATGCAGACAGACATGCAGATGCTCTGTAGACATGAGCTTGCCAGCAGCTGGAGCAGTTAGATAAATATTACATCCTTCCTTTTCTTGGTTCACTAATTCTTTCAGTCGTTTCATTTTACAGCAGCTGGTGATGTAGTCTCGGAAATCCAGGCTCTGCTCAGCTGCTGAAGGACTAGCTTGCTGCACACAAGAAAAAGAAGAAGAGAAGAGAAGTAGAAGAATGTACTCTGGAGATTGGAGACAAGCTCGGCGTAGTTGGTGCCATGGCAATGCCAACTCATCTCATCGCCAGGGGACGTGGGTGCCGGCGGGTACGTGTATGGCGGCGCACACGCACACACCGCCGGTACAAACGGCTTCCCTATTTTCGCTGCCTTTCTTCAACCCCAGCAAGCGAGCGAGCAAACAAGAAAACAAACGCGCGCACACGCACTCGCTCACTAGAGCTCAGTTCTCACACGATCCAGGAATCAGCTTTGAGCTCACTACTAACTCACACGAGCCCAAATCTTGAACAATTCTAGAAACTTTAACACTCAAGATCAAGTGCAGCAGGAGGAGCTGATCCAGAAGAAGAAGAAGCTTGAGAAATGGAGATGTATGAAACCCGGTAGCTAGATGATCGGAGTAGTAGTTACTCCGTAGGTGGGAGAGAGAGAGAGAAATTGAGAGGTTTCTTGTAGCTTCTGGAACACAACAAACAGGCCGCAATCCAGCAGACTAAAGATGAGGGAAAAATAGACGACGATGTTGAACAGCAAAGAAAGAAAAGAAAGAGCTTGATCCAGAGATTGCAAACACGATGTGTTCCGGACTTCAACAAATCCAGACTTTGGCGAGATGAAGACGAGTGATCTAAGCTTACGAATTTGAAACAATCACACCACACAAACAACACACAAACTTGTACATACAACTTGGCTGATGATCTCTCAATCTAAATTTTTTTTTCGATTCTCAACACAAGCAAAGTTCACTTAGATTCAGAACTATTGTAGTCTGGTGCACTACTGTAAGAAGCTGCTGCTGCTGCTGCTGCTGCTGCTGGGGGGTCTTGAAGAATCTCAGATGGACATAACTTCCAAAACTCTTGAAAACCCCTGAATGTCACTCAATATCATTGATCAGATACATAATCTCTCTCTCTCCTCTCAAAGCGGAGGGGAAGAAAAAACCTCACGCAAAAAACCACCCAAAAACCCAAAGCTTGCAAAAACAAAAAATTAAAAAAATCCAAACAAACACACACACACACGCAAATTACACACTCTCATACACTTGAGATGATGCACTAAAATAAGCAAAGTCCGTGAAGACCAAACAGATGATCAAAAGCTTTGCACAGCACTGCACTTAACACTTAGATTTCACAAAACCACAAAGCTCGATTGAAACTTGAGATCCTTTGTTTCAAAGATCAAAGGCTGAAGCTTGATGATGGAACTTGTTATTTATATAGAAGCTGCAACCCAATAATAAGAATAATCATAGTCATCATAATAATAATAATACAAATTAAAATCAGCCCACCCAAGTTTGCTATCTTCTAAAATTTCCTTGAAGACTGAATGTTTTTCTTTTTTTTTGGGAAGGAGGGAAGGGTTCACCACCCATTACAAGAAACAACCCAAAAATTTAGGTAACACAAAATTTGCCACTAGGTACCCACTAAAACCAACCAACAATTGGTTCACTACTTACTTCCAATCCCCCAAACTTATTGCAAATTTGACCCCCAAACTCATATGCAAATTGGCCCCCAAGCTTAAATTGCAAATTGACCCCAAACTCATTTCCAAAATTGGGTCCCAAGTACGGGTCACCACAAACATTTTTGCAATTTATTTGCCCCCAAACTTATTGCAAAATTGGCGTGACAACACAATTCTAAGCGTTGTTTGATTTTTAGAAATGACATGCTACAACGACACAGGGAGAAGGAGACTAGGTGGCTATATATAATAATATAATAATAATAAGAAGAAGAAGAAGAAGAAGAAGAAGGGCACTAGGATATTATTAGGCCAACAACACTCAAACAGGCTGACACAAAAGACACACAAACAACACAACTCCAAATGGATTAAGTTCCTACCCCCCAAAACCTAAAACCCTAAACCCTTCCCAAAAAAACACACAACAAACACCCACTAGCCATTACTAACTAAATTAACCTCTGCATATCACCTAGTCTCTACTACCTGCCTACCCCCCTTTCAAGACCACTAGTTACTACTTCCCATCGTCAGCATGGTAGTAGGTAGGTACCATCTTGGCTCTTCTCATGACCTCATTCCTTCAAGCTTGATTTGTTTGTATTTGGAGGGTGAGGGGGGTGTTTGTGTGGGTGTCTTTTGTGGGAGGAGAGGGGGGAAGGGAGATGGGAAGGTGGGGAATAGGGTTGGGAGGGGGACCAAAAACTAAATAATAATAATAATAATTATTATTATTATTAATGAAATTTCTAAAAAAGGAATTTCTAGTCAGATGTCCACATTCTGACATGATCTCCACCTTGTCCAATGAAGGACTAGTTCACATTCAAGTTTGGTGGCCCATTTTTGGCCTAGTAGGTACTAACATTCCTTCTTTGGGCCCAAATTTGTAGGCCATGATATATGCTTGCACAACTGGATAACGTGACTCCTTCACATTTTGTGCCCATGATCTCCCAAGTATACCAAATAAGTAATTGGATTTACTTATGGCTGCTGGTGGGGTAGGAAGGGGCTTATGAATTAAGTAAGGGAAAGGAAGGGAAGGAGTCATATCACATGTGGGCACCTGGTCCACAAGTGAGGGAAACTACCTTGAACTAGAAAGATGGGTTTTTCTTGGGTGGGGTTTTATAACTTAGGGGTTTTAGGGGGGGAGGGGAGGAACGTGGTCTTGGTGGTGATGATAGTGGAAAGGGAGAGACCTAGGTACAAGAATAATAACCGTAGTTAGCTTACAACAAAGGAAACAAGGGGTGTGTCACATTGTGGCCTTGCCATTTACATTAAAAAGTATCTTAAGGCAAAAGAAGAATTTTTGAAACTCAAATATTTCAACATGCAAAAATATAATCCTCAAAGAAAAAAAAATCCTCTAAAAGAAACCAAAATCCTTCAAGATATTATTATAACTCTATAACTAATCTCAAGTTTCAACACAAGCCAAAATATCATATTTCAAAACTCCTCATATAAAAATAGACCTATTATTATTACCTAGGGGCCAAAATTCCCTAAGCTACTATATACTCTGTAATGAATCTAAACACAATATAAGGCCAACAAATTGTGCACTAAGAAGTGTCCAAAACCTTAAAGTTGTGCTCATAGGGCCACTACCTTCATTGAAAAATCAATAAAAATTGGAAACCATGTGACAATTTGCACGTGATTTGGTGTTGTTTATGATAAAAGGAAAGGCAGCAATGGGGGAGGAGACTTCGACTTGTGGGTGGGAACTTACGATGGGGGGTTGAAGTCGTGACGATTCCCAATTCTTCTGATCCACCTTAAGTCATTCCGAGTGAGTGAGTGACTATGTAGATCGGACCCGTAACGGTGTTTGATTCCATGTTTGTAGATCATCCTGGCAGCCTCGGTTTTTGGTAATAGAACAGTACGAATTGCCCACGCGCTACGGCCCACTTTGAAAAGAGCAACAAAATAGGTGGTGATAAAAATATACACCACAATTGGGAGGTTGGGTAGGGGTCACTTTGAAGAATTTTAAATTGAGTTTTTGGACAAGAGTGGATTTAGTTATCGGCACTAAGTGATGAGTAAGCAAGGATAATAATACAGGGTTCTTTCTTTTTTGAGGGGGGTGTGTGTAGACATGGGTGTGGCTAATGTGAGAGCTTAAATTAACCCAAGAGCCCCAATTAGAGAAGGGTCACGACTTAATACTAGCAAGGCTTCTTTTTTGCACCCACAACAAGCAATTTGAAAGGCAAAGAAAATCCAAAACATTATTTTTTTTTCCTTTCAAAATAAATGCAAGAAATAATTAAAGTGTCCATCCCATGGAAAAGCAAAGAAGAGAATAGCCCAGAAAAAAAATGTAATGAAATATTAATATTCATCTGACTAAACGATGGGCCGAGGTGAACCAACACCTACTTTGATACCTTCACCTTCTTGTGTGAGTGAGGCCTTTAAGGCCTCTTCTAGGTTACATGAATTTGAGAAATACTAAATTTGAACTTAGAGACTTTGATTTAATCTAATGATTCAATACTTATAATGTTAAGAAACAACCCAACACATGTAAGGTTTCTTAGTTTGGAACATGGCACCATATTTGTAGGTGTTGGTTCACCCCATGGCCTAAATGAGGTGAGGAAGCACTCTTTTCCTAGTATTATTACAATTTTTGAAATGGGATTTTCAAAACAAAATTCTTTTTAGAGCCATTTACAAGCTTCATTGAAGTTGGAAACTCTGATGTGAGTGTCATTATGTGGTAGAATGTTGGAGATTATGAATTGGAGGCTATTTTTGAAGTATGACACAACATGAAAAGTTGAAGAATTCTTGGTTTAGATAATTATAAGAAGTTCAGACTTTTCTTTCAATTTAGTAAATTTGATATGTTTTTGTTACTCACATTTTTGTGTCAAAGATCAAAATGATGTCAACTTGTTGTGTGAAATGCATTTGTTAAAACTGCTCATCACCCTGAAATGCAAAATAAAAATTAACTTATCACAAAAAAAGAGAAGATTAAGTAAACCTTTCAAAATACTCCACTCGGACTCAAGAGTTGAGTGTAACTCATGATGGTGCGCATCACACACACACATGCAAGGATTATAAGTTATAACTATATTGTAATGACAAAGGAAGGACTTCATGAGTACTATTGTTTTGAGAGTTGACATCAAGGAGGAATTTGCATGAGATAGGCTCATGTGTATTAGCATATTCCATATTACTCAACACCGAAGTACTTTGGCAACTTGGACACTAATTATTATATTAACCATTGCACCAATTCAGTGGGCCTTCTGAGCATTATTGCATGGAAGGCCTTGAAATCTGGCCATGGGATTTCTATGAATGCAAGTTCTAGGCGCCATAGTGGCGCTAGGGTCACTATGTGATCTATTACACCCAATTCACTTTCATAGGTGTAATGCCAAAAATTTGAGCATTGTGTCGTCACATGGAATCTGGAAGGAATTTGGAATTCGAGATTTTGTCATTTTGGGATATAATTGGACAGCCTGGTGGATGCAGCTCTGGGTTTTGAAGGTTTCTTATGGGTTGTTTTTCCATGTCTTGAGGAAATTTTGTGTAGGGTTCTTGGAAAGATAAGGTGACAACACTTTGTCAACATTTAATGGATCTTGCATCTCAATACCCAAAAAGATACCTCCATGAAACCCCAAATCTAACCCTGCAAGCATCACCTAACTAGATTCTAGATACACTAGGTCCCATAGGAGGATTCAAGTTCATCACCTTGCACAAGAAAACATTAACACAAATGGTTAAATAATTAGTAATTACAACCCTATTAGAAGAACCGGAACTAGTTATGAGAGGTATTTTTGGATGTGGTTTTAGATGAAAATTTTATAGACTTTTATATTTGTTTATACTTGAACCTTCTCCATTCAATCCTCAAAAAAAAACCATTGTCCCAGGTGATTCTGTTGTGTTAATTATGTCACATAAACAGAAGAGTTTTCATTAGAGTACAAAAAATTGCTATATGAAAGGACCCAAATTGTTATACCCAGAACTAGAGAACTTTAAATTTTGAAGGCTTATTACTCAACTTGCATGGTTAAAAAATGGCAATGCTTGGGTTGCCAACTGAGTTACTTTGGTGAGCAACTAACATGCACTTTAGTGGAAGATTGAACTTAAAAGCATTTGCATGATGACCATGGGTTGCAACCACTTTGGGCTATTGGCTTGATGTTCCCTCACTTTACACAATGGATGATGAGTCAGGACGACAAAACATGATGGACTCTAACTTGCCCAATAAACAAACAACCGACCAAATGAATAAATTATTCACCTATGTAAGCCATGGCACACGATGCAAGTAGCTACTATAAAGCCAATATGAACCAAAGTAAAGGCCCCATTAGTCTACCTAGTTCTTCTTTGGACAATACATGTTGAGGTTATGATCAATTGGTCATCCAAAAAATGTCACAACAATATTTTCATCAAGTCCAACCCCAACAAATAAAAAATGCTTGCAAAACAATCACAACATTATCAATTATGTAAAGTGGTAAAATTGATCCATAGTGGTGTAATTAATCTTCCTTGGTAGGTACATTTATGTTACATTATTACAGTACACCTTTCTTACTTACATTGCATGGTTTTACAAAATGGACCATGATAATCTGATTATTAATTTGGTGAAAATTTATACAAGGAAATAAGTAATATGGATATAGTGTATAAAATAATTGTAACGTGCAATATTGGTCCATTTGGCAGGTTGAGTAATTGTGAAGGCTGGGAATGCTATGGACCCTTTTTGGTGCCTTGCCTTTGCCACAAGTAGTGGTTTGACTACATAACCTTGTTCACAAAGAACAATGTCCAACATTGATGTTTTTATTAAATGTGTGTTTGGTTGTTATCGTGATGTGTGGGGAAACATGTCGTGGCAATAGATGAGTTGAAGGATCTTATATCTGTGCAACCTTGACCATAGCGGTGGGAATTTGCAATCTAAAGGAAGGATTGCATTAACACATAAGCCCATAAGGAATAAAGTCATCTAATCACGACCGTGCCATGCATGTGAAAGGTTATAACTTTTGAGACACGTGTTCATCCCATGTGGATATGGTGTGATCAAGGTTTTTTAATTAGATTTGTTTGTACTTACAAAGCTGTCGTTGAAAATTTGTGAATGTTTAGATTCCTTGGTTACGATCATCAATTTGTACTCCTTTCACAATCGGGTATGCATTTACAAGATAGGTAAAGCTACTTTGGTGTCATTCTTGCAAAGTACTTATGAGTTGCAATATAGGTTTATTGAAAGTTGGTTGCAAGGCAAGTTAGGTTGTTTGCTAGTTGCTCATATATTGGTGGTATTGGAAAATGATAGTAGGATTGGAATATTAGGTTAGATCAAGGTGGTCCATTAGTGATTTGAAATCCCATGGAAAGTTCCATTTTAACCTTTTAGACACATTCTTTGTTCTTTACCTACTACTTATAGTTTAGATGGCAAGATCTCCACAACCAATTGAAAGATCTTAGCTATTAAGCTGTCAACTCATGATATAATTACCACATTGCTAAACATGACCTTTTTATTCTTTGTAAAACCTTAAAATTTTGTTGAAGCTCAACAATATTTTTCATCTCATCACTCAGACTTGCATTACTATTTTTAATTTCTGAATTTAGGAACCTTTTTTTCAATTATTGGCCAAACTTTCATTGATCCATAAACCCAAAACATTTAATTCTTTTGGAATTGGAAAGGCACTTCCTTTTCCAATTACCAATTATTGGACATTTTTATTTTATCCATTTCTTGTGTAGCCTAAGTTTGCCTTACATATAATTACCAAATTGGACAATACATATATGTTGTGATATATGTCTAAGTGGCATTTCCTGCTGTTCACTTACAATGAAAAATACTATTATGAGCAGCTCCTCTTCCCCCAAAACAGCTTGGAAATTCAAAATACCCTACACAAGCACCCACCAGTTCTTTCATTGAAAAAAGGGAGAACCACCCAACAATGGTCCAAACTCCAACTCAATTTCCAGCCAGTTGTAAAATGAAAGATTTGCAAAACCACCCACTGAAAATATGCAAGAAAAAAATATGGATTGTTTTTGTCTATGAATACGAGACAACTTTCTATGCATCTCATCCAAGTTTATTTTGATCGGTATTCAATTATACCCTATTTATGCAAATTTTATTCCATGATATTCCAAACATCAAAGAGGTATTTAATTATTTTCTGTTTTATTTTGTTGTCCATGACATTCTACAAAGTGAACATTAAGATTTTCTTTTCATATATTGTGATTGAAACATGGTGCAAGTACACCGCCCAATAAATTTTGATAAACTTCCATTCTTTTGAATTGAATCAATTGAACTTTTCATTCTCTTGACTTCAAACTCAAACAATTCAATTCTATAACTTGAAAATGAAATCCAAATCACTAATCTCAATTATTCTCAATTTCAAAATCACTAATTGAGATTAAAATTGAATGTTTCCATTCTACAATTTGCTTGAATTCCAGTTGCTTGAATTGCAGATTAAATAGCACCATCATCGTCTATGTCATCCCACATGCATGATTAATTACACAAGTCGCAAATAAGGGTAAATGCATCAATAGTCATATTGCAAACAAAGCAACTTTAGATTGGAACTAGCCTTTTTTCTTGTATAACTGGTGCCCCATCCTAACTTTAAGTTGGACAAATTAAAGTTATCATATGTAAAGTCATCCTGTCTTTGGGACCTAGTATGACCCTGAATTTTCTGTTTGATCCTCACATGGAGTGTAACTAGAATGTGAGCAAAATTGGGGACCATTTAAGTCATGAAAGGAACTGGGTAATCACATTTCAGGATTCAGTTTGGAGACATAATTGGAGTTAAGTTGTGACTGAACGTACAAACCTTAAATGGCCAATTGTCCCCAAAATTTTCTTTCGTGACTAACTTATTGCTAATTAGGAATCACCTTTAGTTCGTGCATTCCACACCTAAACATCTTTGACGAAATTGTGTGGATTCTAGTTTCAGCACAAAAACTATAATTTTCATTTTGGAGCTGACTTGATAAAATGGGTTATCAGAATTATGGTTTAAACTAATGCTCACAGAGCCACTCTTGTGCTCTGAAGTCATGAACTGAAATGCTGCATTATTAGCTGAAACTGACAATGAGAAAAAAAAAAACACACAATTTTGTGCTAAAACTAAGTCAATTTGCACTGTTCACACAAGCCCTTCAAGTACCCACTTTCCATTCACACCTTCATTGCTTGCAACACTATAATCCTCACCCAACCAACCACAACTCAG
>Ga0209208_10002056_pt1 | contig 28703 bp, 20 predicted proteins | sample S1TSphfallax_3_FD_187694 | JGI IMG/M metagenome (GOLD analysis project Ga0209208, IMG submission 187694) | Host-associated microbial communities from peat moss isolated from Minnesota, USA - S1T2_Fd - Sphagnum fallax MG (SPAdes) (version 2) | ecosystem: Host-associated > Plants > Peat moss >...
GGGTGCATATTTTGTCATTACTTTACCAAAAGCCAAGTTTCAATGGCAATGGGTGCACCCAAAGATGGGGCAAAAGTTTTTGTTAGACCAGATTATGAAAAAATTGATGACTATATCACCCTTCTTCTCTGAGCCCTTATATGTTTAGTTACTGACCTGGTTACCCTATTTCAAGAACTTTATTCCTCTAAAACATTATTTGCCACTTGTTTCAATGAACATCAAATGAGAAGTGCCAACCATGCTTCATCCAACACATGGAGAAAAAAACACTGATCATGTCCCTACTGTTCCTATATTTTATCTTGAGAATTTTGGTACATGCATTAGCTGATCACTCTAAAAATACCATAGCTGATCCCCACTGACCCCAGTGTTGGGCAGCGGTTGAAAACTTCATTCAAACCCCACTGGGTCCATTTCTGGATCCACACATGCACATATCCACCAAGCAACTTCCTGTATTGGTTCTTCTGCAAACCTCCACCTTGGTATCCAATTCACCAAAGTTGTTAAGTAAACCCTAAGGCCTAAACCCTTGTTCTGGTCACAGGTGCACTTCGATGAAGTTTGTATCGAACTTGGTGACTGTATATTCAAATCAACAGATGCTTTTTGGAAGAGGATGGATAATACAATCACCTGATATATAGTTGCTTATCTCGTAAGCTCAGGATCTGAATTTCTGAAACTGTAATAGAATATGTAAATCAACTTATGTGCAGCTCCACAGGATGTTTCAAATTATGAGACATCCAGAACCCAAGACATTTGACTACATAAATAAACACCCAATGCCAATTAGAACATGATTTGAGCAAGTCAGAGTTTTCAACTCATGCATTGTTACACCAGCTTCTACCAGCATTCTATCAACAATGATGTTGATTCATTTGCAAAAAAAACAACCCATAAGAAGATTCCACTGTGAAACAAGTTGAGCTACAATTTGGGTGCACATGAACTCCCACCCATTTAGTTATGGTGCTCAGATGCTGCAGTCTCTTTTTTTCATTACCCATCAGTCTTTGGAAATGAAAAACCTTCATGGCAATACAAGTTAGTAGACACATCCCAGATTTGATCTTCCAGTTTCAAACTTCTCCAAATAGGAGGAGCACTTCACTCCTGAAAAATGTGATGAACAAATGTTGATCTGCTTTTTCTGTTGAAAATACCATGGTGCAGGTCCTTGTATAAAACCAATGATCTGCACTGGTTGCTGACTGTTTTGAGGGAGGATGACAAATCAGTCCCATACTTTGGACAGAGTCATCAACACCACAAAAAACTATGGTAGATACATGTCAAATTCATCTTTGCTCTACCTGCCCACAAGTTGTAAAATATGGAAAATGTAACACTGATGACAAAAAGCTGAAGTTGAGCTAAATTACCTCATAAGAACTTAACAAATAGAGGGATATCCCGGTTTGTACAGCTCCAATGATTTTGCCATGACCCCACCAAAACATTTTCATCCTAAAATTTGCATGTTCACCAATGTGAACATGCATGTTGCAGCAATAAACATAGCTAGCTGTGGGTTCACAATTATGTAAGAAGCTTGAAGTTGATCTGGCTAAAGTGCAGTGAAGTCAAATATGGGCAGTTGAGATCTGAGCCTTGCCAGAAGCATAAAAACAATTGCCTGCTGCCTCACTCACATTTGAAGCCACTACTGTCAAAATTCTTATTAACCAAAAAGAGAAAATTGATACTATTACTATGGTGAAACTTTAGCATGTTTAACATGTTGGCCTTGGCTAAAGGATTAGACTACACTGGGGAACTCAATCTAGGTTCAAATGAAAGTGTGAATGTGCCGAGGGCATCATGATTGAAAGGATATTGTGGTAAGCTCTTCCATGAGTCATCATTCACATCATATACCACAACTTGCCAAATAAGCACATTTGTGAGGCAAATGCAGTTTCCATTTGCGACACAATGGCTGCGTGTAATGCTATCAACTTCGCCATACATGGATTGTGGCATTGCAGATACCTTGATCCATCTCCGGGGGATCGGTTCCAGGTTCAAAATGTCGATTGCATTCTCACTCCGCCTTGCAGCTATCACAAATAGCTTGCCAACACAGTCCACCACATGTGGAGGATCTGCACAAAATTAAGCCTGTGACCTTAGTCATTAGGGTTCCCCCTTATGCATCCATACAAATCAACAAGACAAAAATGTCCTGGTCCATAAGACACTTGTAAGCCCCAAAAGAGTCACAAAAATTTGTGTCTGAGGTGAAGGACAAACCATGTCAAGTGTTGTGCACAGGCATTCGATCTTTTGTATATAAAACCAAGAGGCTCACAATAGATCATCACACAAACTTTCCCAGTCAATAATCCAAAACCTTTTGAAGGTAAGCTCATGGGGAATCTTATGTCTCTATGATTGCTTAATACTTGTCTCTGCTGTATTGTCCTTTGATGTTGAGAATGTGGATACATGTATGCCACAGTAATACAATGAAATTCATAACTGCTGCTAGCACTCAGACCTGTGCTCTGGAGTCTGTTGTATCACTATAGGAGAATCGTAAGATGATTATCTACTGGTGGATCAATTTTGCCTAAGGGTTGATAATAGTATGTTGTCTATCTAGAGTCTATCTGCACACTGACTGACTGTCTGCCCAGTGTACAGGAAGCAGAGAGAGAAAGATGAAACATACATAGATGTTGCTCACCTTGATACTCTGATGGGAGCAGGTACAGAAATGGGCTCCATGAGCCTGATGCAAGGTCAAATGCCACAATTGCATACTGGTAAGGGTATTTTATCGCATCGGTAATGTCTCGTGCCGCACAATACATCACGCCCTGCACCACTGCAGTGCTCCGACTAGTGAAGACAATGCTGCTAGGAGGTTTACCCTTCACGCTCCACGTACCGGAGCTGGACTCGTACACCTCCGTCCACATGCCGGATCTCGCCTGTGCAGCCACAATGGTATAGCAATTGGTGCCTCGGTTGAAAATCATTTGCGTAATGTCGTCGTTGGTCCGAATCTTGTGGTTCGACATCGGAAGCTCCTTCCATGTTCGCGTCATGGGGTTGCACACCACGACAAAGCTGGAAGGCGGGCACCGCACGCACAGCAGTCCGCCGTCGCCAGATTCGACGAGGGAAAACGATCCCGGATAGGGAAGGAAAGAGAGAGAAGGAAACTTCCGCCATCTATGAACACGAGGATCGAAAGCCGTGAGGCCACCGTCTATGTTGACTGAGAATAGCATGGGACAGAAGGCGCCTCTCTCATTATCATCGCTATGACGATGGTCAGACGTGACCTCGTCGTACAGTCTGCGGAACCCAGGCCTGTCGACAGTTCGGTTCCAGGCCTTGCAAACTGCGCGGCATCTGAACAAGCAATGAAGCGGCAACAATGCCAGCACTCTGTCCCGCAGCTCCTCGGACAAATCATCCCAACCTGTCGACACAGAGTTGGAACCGCGGCTCTCGTCTTGTGTGAGATCAAACCCTCTTTCATCACACCGCTCCTGCAAAGAAGCAGTATCGACCAAGCTCTCCGCCTCAGAACGCGATATCTTCACCATGATGCACCCCGCCGTAAGACAAGAAGCATGATCTTATTATATAAGCATCGACGAGAAATCCGCAACTACAAATGCAACAAATGAATTTAGATTCCGATGCAAAAGAGACTTGCGAAAATCTTCAACAAAATGCTCACAAATAATAAGCATCGCTGGGATCGGGAAAACCCTCAAAACTACAGCACTGAAGAAGATTTGCTTCGGCATAGAACCATGCTCTCAGAGTGCTGCTGAGACAAAACCTTGCCCCTTACGGTTACAGTCTGCAAGACTTTACTCCACGAGCTTTCTTCTTACTCGCTTGCTGCTGCTATATTTGCAAGCTATAAACGCTCTCCGCCCGTTCTAGCACAAATACGAATCAAATCCGATGTCGCAATTTCATTTGAATGATTCTCAGCTGTTGCCACTACTGCCGTGGCATTGCGGAAAGGCTGCAACAAGGCCTGCTTTTTGCCCTTCTGTCAGCAAAACCAGTCCGTGATTGATGTTCTCTGCAAATACCAGCACTGGAATCCTCGCACAAGAACACGGCGCAAGCAGATCTCAAGCCTTTCCCCTTCTCGTTGCCGCCCATTTGGCAACGAAGCACGAAAATACGCCACGTGTCTGACACGTGGCGTATTTTCCATCCACCGCTTCAGGGAGGTAGGTACCTAGCAATCTAACTAGCTACGGACTAGGTACCTACTAGTGTTGGGCGGTTCTTTACTTTTACGAAGAACCTCCGGTTCTGGTTCAAAAAAATAAATTAGAATTTTCTGGCTCGCGGTTTTTTTTACTGGTGAAATCTCGCCAAAAAGCGAAATTAAAAACAAAAAATTCGAAGAAAAGTGACGTTGACGGTTTTTAGTCGCCAGAAGTGAGGGAAAAAAAAGAAGTAAAAGGTGCCAGATTCATATAATTGGTTTTCATTGTATAGCTTGGAAAAGGGAATATATTTCTCTCTCTTCATTTCTACAAACCTTAATTATAGCTCACAAAATTAGAATTCTAAAGTCTATTTTGTAAGCAATTTTTCTAATCTTGTTCTTCGAACAAAACATTCAAGCAAATTCAAGAAAACTCTAACAATTTACAAAACATGAATATGTAAATGCAAATTCAGAATTGAAATGAATTTGTACTTCTTCAAAGACAAGCTTTACAACAAAATCAAAACTCAAACTTCAAAACTAAAAGTTTCTCAAAAATCTCTTAAGCATAGAAATGTATAGAACTATTTAAAGTTTTTGTTCCAAAATGATAAACAATAATTCTAACCAATAACTTGTAGCTAGTACATGTCCTAATTGGTATGTGTTTAAATGATTATACAATAAACCTAATGACAACTACATATCTACAATTACTTACATTACAAATACTATTGTTATTAGTCAAATTAATTTTACCATTCAACATTTATCGCCTTATAATTTGGGTTTCATCCTCAAAAACTTTATATAGAATCAAATTTAAGGATTTATGGTTTGACTAACAATATCAATGATCTAAGGTAAAATTTCAAATTGATGAAGTTGATTTGAAATAAATTCAACTTCAAGTCCTATTCCAATGTAGGTTTACACTGGTAAAGTTTGTGATTTTGAAACAACAATTGATTCAAGAATTTGACTTGTTGTGGAATATGTGCTTCTCCTTTAACATCCCTAGGCTCTACAATAATGTGGATCAATGAATTTGAACAAGTTGTAGATTTAGATGAAAAACTTGTGATTATTAAAATATATTCATGATCTAAATAGGTTGTAATATATGATTTGAGCTTGTGAATATAGCTACTCATTTGCATTTCGCAAATCAAAAACCTTGATAATCATTTTTTGAACAATGTTCTGTACTTTATCCCACCATGACTCCCAATTTGAAAGTTTCTATGCCAATGCTTGAGTTCAATCATCAAAAAATGTTTAATTCAAAAATAATTAATCATAATTTTTCATCCCGTTGATTACAATCATTAATGATGTGGCATACAATTGTTGCATTTGATTGTGATATCAATTTCACTTTAATTGTAGGTTAATAAGCTATTTCTATTTATTTACAAAACATCTTTCTATAGTCAACAAAGATTCTCCAATTTTTTAACATTGCCAATCAAGAAACATAGACAAGTAATTGATCTCCATACCCTTTTATTTAATTTGAATAACACTTTATTGTGCTTTAACCTTGTATTGCACATTCTCAACCTTGAACTTTTCCAATTGATCATGATCGATTGGAGAAGTCTCCAAATAATTGGATTCTTGATTTTGAACATGAGTCTTTAAGATTTCCATTTGAGCTTTTAGTGTATCTTATTCATTTAATGTTTTGTAACTTTGACTGTTATACTTGACTAATATTTACTTCTTTCTTACCTTAAATAATTGTTTTTAATGATCTTTCTACCTTTGCAACAAAGTTTTGATTTAATAGTCCTTTCTAATTAATTATTCATTCAGCTCCCTCTAATAGCTAGTTAATTTGACATGTTTTACTATGAAATTCATGAAGTCTTCTAACAAATTTTGCCATCCAATAACTCTCTAATGTCCAAAAACAACAAAATCTTTGAAATCTTTTTTTTTAAATTGTGAGAGGTAGGATTGAAGGATGTGAACCAAAACTTGTAGAATTCAAACATTGTTACATGTTGCCAATTCATAATTTCAAGTGGTATAGGCATAATTGTAACAACTTTTGCAAAAGGGGGTCATTTTTCAAAGTTTAGTAATGAATTTCACATCATTTTAGGTTTAGATGTAATCAATATAATTATATCTAATACAATTTTGGTATGTGCATGTTTTCAAGTAAGTTAGGATGAATCTTCGAAGATTGTTTGTGTGTTGGGCTCTAAATGATTTGTAGCAAATTGAATTGATATTCGTATATTTAGTGGAGACATCAATATTCTAATTATAGAAGGTTCTACTCTTTGTACGTAAGGTTCCATGGCGACCTCTTACACAAATCTTCTTGCATTTCTTCTAGCAAGTCATTTTAAGTTTTCAAGTTCTCCATAGGTATTAACTCCATACATGAGTTTTCCATTGATTGCCTTTCATCCAACTATGGTTGGGCAACACTTCGATTAGTAATTATAATGACCTTTGAATCTAACGGAAACCTTTTCCAAAGCAACACATCGATAATAGGTCCCATTTATAATATATTAATATTCTTCATTTCATTTGCACTACCAACAATGATCTTCTTTTGATGTGTGTCCATTGCTCCAATTCCACACCAAGTTGAGTAAGCATGATCTTGAACACAAATTGATCGGAATACCTTGATCTCCTTTTGTCAAAATAACATTAATCTTGTTGTTAAAATAGATAATATTTTCTTATTGGTATGTTATTTGGAAAAATGTAAAAAATTGTAACCAATAAAGGTTACACATTTTGATTACATCCCATTGTTTTATTTTGACATAAACATCTATAAATTCAATAACGTTGCCAAGCATATTTGTAATAATGACTTTGCTAATGATTGGTGGATCAACCTTTCCCTGATTCAACATTTTAAAATGATTCTTGAAAAGTTGATCAATTAGATTATTTTTAGCTTGAACATGAGCTTGAATATGCCCATCTTCATGAAAATCAACATAAATTCATAATTTCCCATTCTTTTGGGTGTAGTCACAATCCAACAAGCCAAAAAGGGTGTTAGACCACAAAGAAAAACATTCAACATTGGATAAATATTTATGTTTTGCCATTTTAAACCATGGTAATCTTGACAAGTTATTATTTTTTCATTCATATGAATGTCAAGGAATTTAAACCTAAAATCCATTTGATAACATTTTAAGTTTTGATTTAGGACCTTTAAAAGTGAACACCTATGTGTTAAATAAGAATCAATTTTGCAAAGGACTATAAAAAATATTCATATAATAAAACACATTTGATGGGGAAAAAAACAAGAGGGTAAAGACCTATTAACCATATTATAAAAAATTCATACCCTAAAATATGTGGAATTCTAAAATTTTAAAAGAACTTTCCAAAATTGATCTATAATTTTAGAACTTCAAAAGTCCTTTGCTACACATAAATAGGGTAAAATATACGTAATGTGTTAAAAAAGTTATTTTTTATTATAAAAAATTTAAAATGTAAAAAAATTAAAATTAGTTATAATTTGAAATTATTCAGTTTTAAAAACGAAACATTGAATTTACAAAAAATTAAGACACTTTCAAAAATTGATATTTATTTTAAAATGATGAAGAAAAAAAAATTCATGTACTTGGACAACTACAAACATTTATAATAACAAGTTGCAAAACAAATTGTTCCAAAATCATCCATATGAAAAAGTTTTTTTTGTAAAAAAAGACATACAATCTTTTTTTAAAGTAATCATGTTGGTTCATTGTATTTCATTTTCACCCTTTTGGGAATTACTACAATGGATGATACTCATATATCTTCTTCAACAAGTTGGATAGATTTGTAATTAATAATTTGTCAATATATTGCTTAATAATAATAGCATAATTTCGAGTCAACTTGTATTTAACCTTAAAATTTTCCAAAAATGGAATGATTTGAGAGGTTTTCCATAGCTAGAAACGAGGGGGGGGGGATTGTTGAATTTTTATATTTAGTTTTAGGTTGTGTAACCAAAACTAGGTATAGAAAGATGATTAAAGATTTTGTATTTCATATTTATCTTTTAGTTTATAGTAAAATATGGGTCAATCTTCCTAGGGACAAATCCCCATTTTTTTCACATCTTCCTATGGAAAATTACCACTTTGGCTACATAAAAACTTCTTTAAATGACATTTTTTAGTTATTAGAAGGGGCATGGTCAACCTTTTTTTAATTGGGGAAATTTTTCCCAAAAGAGATACTTAAATTAATTTTTTTGAAAATGAAGTGAATTTGGAGCTTTTCAATTACCAAAAGAGAGGCAAATTTTTTTGCCAAAAATCGATAGTTGGTTTTAATTTGTAGGCAAAAATGTGGAAGGATGATTAAAAATTTTCTTGTCTAATTCATAAGTAGATTTGGTTAAATCATCCTAAGGATGATCACCACTTGTTTTACACCTTCCTATGGCTGATAGGTAGCCAACCACTTTGGTTCCAAACAAATATCCTTAAAAGTAACCTATGGGCATGTAGTAGGATAGTGCCATGACTTCATGACCTACCATTTGCCTGTTTGTTTACAAGTACATAGGCATTCAAAAAATCTTGGTTCACATTCAAGTCATCACCACCTAGCTTCATAGTTTGGATTGATCATGACTTAAATTGATTGATTTTTCATAACCATTGTGAGAATTCAAATTTGTTACAATGTTTGCAAATGATTGATTCTTTTTTAGAACACTTGCCTCTCTCACCATTGTGGTTGTTGTAAGTGATGGAGTGAACCCATTCTTTCATTTTTTGCAATAACTTTCTGTATGTTTTTGGTTATTAGAGGCTAATTGCCACCAATTGTCCGATCATGGTAGCCTAGTAGGGGAAGAGACAAAAATCAAGTAAAAACAACAATAGTTGAACTATAGATAAGTTTAAAAAGGAGTTAGGTGTAAAAACAAAAGTTTAAGAGCTTTAAAAGAAAGTTGTCAGTAATATATATAATGATTTCGATTGCAAGTGATAGGCAACATCCTCTCACATTTTGACAACATGTAAAATGTGGTGTAAGCTTTGATCACTTAATAAAGACAAGGAGTGACAATACACCATTTCCACATTCTACAATACGACAATTTGGACAACATCAATTGTTGGTTCATTCTACTAGTTGACCAGGAACCCCAAACAAAAGATCTTGAATGTTAACTCATGTACATAAATATTGTTGCAAATGGTGGGTTTCCAAAATTTGAGCATTATTCATCAAAATAAATCATTTTGTGATAACAATGATCATTTGGCTGCCACATATTAATGACTTTCTTCATCATTTGAATTACCGTGTACCAACATGCACACCTTATGTGAATTTATTGGAAAGATGTGGGAGAATGAAGCATTTTCAACAAGTAAAATCTTGGTGACCAAAAATGTGGCAATCGAAAGCTAGTGATTGAAAACTATAATGACCAGAAGTTGTGGCAATCAAATTTGTGGTGATTAAAAATCTAGGGACCAAATTCTTATGGCAACAAAATTCTTGTGGTGATCAAATTCCTAGGGGTGACTAAAAGGTGTTTTAGTTGCCACAAGGTTTATGATGACTGAAACATGTCAAGGTCAAATTTTGATCACTCGTAAGCTTACCCTGGGTAGCCTAAGATGGCCTTTGACTTAGGTTGACGTAAATTGACTTTATACTAATGGGACGCAAGACTGTGTTTACATCTAAATGCATTCAGCACATTATGACAAATGCATAGATGTAATGACAACCCTGGGTTTTGTGTTGCCACCTTTGTGGAGGACTATGTTTTTGGCTCCATTAGAAGTTTCAAAGAAGACAATCTCAAATTTCGAATGTCGCACGTTTGAAAAATGCACGATGGTTTATAACGCCAAAATTTGAAGAAATCAATCAACATATTTGACATCACAATATTTATAATTAGTTGGATGAAGTTTGGCATGAAACACAAATCTTCATTGATCTTTTAAAAGTGCTTGATCAAAAGTTTTGCATACAAAATGTGTAAACCTGATAAGCCAATTTTTCATAAAAACCTTGACATTTTTTTTCTGTGTATCCTTACATTCACATTGGTAACATGTTGCTTGTAGATGACATGCCATATAATAGTTTGTTTAACAAGCCGTTTGGTGCCATCTTTTTTGGAGTTTTTTTATGGTGTTCATGGGGAGGACCATTATTTGTTGGCACTACTACAAATCATGACTTTTTGATTGGGAATTTTGGCCAAAAAATACCCCTATTGGACATTAGTAAAAAAAACCATTTAGTCATTTTCGTCCAGTCATTTTTGACATGATTGATTTGACCAGTGGTCTTTTTGACTCATCAAGTGGTGGATTATTTGACTAATCAAATCAGTCAACAAAATTTTTTGGCAACAATTTTTTTGGGTCAATTTTTTAATTTTAAAAATCTGTACTTAAATGTTTTAATTAAATTTAAGTAGGTGGGTCATAAAATAGGTTCATAACTAGATGTTAGGCTACCCACCTAGGTCATGGTGGGTAGTTCTATAAACCTAGGGTTGTACACCATCTTCACATATTCCCATTGGCATGCAAGGAGTAGGAATTGAACCTCTAACCTCTTCAGCCACATGCAGTTAACAAGTCTTCAACCAACTCACCACACCTTTATGTTGTGATAAAATCTTTGAAACTTTGTTATTAACATGTTCCATTTCAAATCTTTTCCAACATTGAAACTTTGAAATTCATTTTCTTCTTCATGTCTTACTCAAATGAAACAAATGAATATTTTTTTTCAAGATCTTTCAAAGTCTATTCATTGATATGCACAATAAAGTATAAAATTTAAAATTATTTGTGAAAGAAACTTTTCTGAAATTGAATTATGTTCACAAATTCAACTTATATTTTTCCTTCAAGATTTATATTTGTGTGTACATGTAAACTTAGTAAATACTATTGGGTAGGAATTAATAAATATTAGGTAGTGCAATTAATATGTAGTAGTTAGGTAATATATGCTACCTAATTAATAGACCCACCTAATTACCTAGGTAATAACTAGTAGCTAGCTAATAAACTTAAGTATAATTTTACTTACCTAGTAAACTAATAGGTAGTTAGGGAGGTAGGTATAGGTAGGTAGGTAGGCTAGTTAATTGTTTAAGGTGGGTATGTAAGTAAGATAAATATCTATGTTTTTAAATTAAGTAAAATATGGTGAGTGGGTAGGTAAGTAAATAGGGTGAATAAATAGGTATAGGTGGATAGGTATGTAGGTAGGTTGTTAGGGTATTAGGTAGGTAGGGAGGTTGTTAAGGTGAATATGTATGTTTTAATATAAGTAAGTATGATAGGGTGAGTGGGTAGGTTGGTAGGAGGTAGGTAGGTTGGCTAATTGTTAAGGTATGTAGGTATGTAAATTAGGTAAATATGTATGATTTAAATAAGTAAGGTAAGGTGAATGGATAGGTAGGTAGGTAGGCATGTTGATAGGGTAGGTATATGTGACCTATTTAACTAACCTAAAACTAGGTCTTTAAACAATTATATACCTTGTTAGGCTTAGTTTGCCTACCTACCAACTTAAATTATTACGTTAAATAAGTAATAAGTACTTAAGTTTTTTTAATAGATTACAAATTATGTTAAGTAGGTAACCTAAGCCTAATTAATAAGCTAGTAGGTTAGTTATAATATGTTAATTAATTATGTACGTTAAATATGTAGGTAGTTTCAACCTAAACCTATTTAGTTAATGTCAATTGGTGTGTTCAATTTGACTAAGGCATGGTCATTTTGATTGACCTTTTTCTTTTGTTTATTCCTTTTGACTAAATGAACGATTAACACTTAGTAAAAAAATCATTTTAGTCAAATGTATTAGTCAAAAGTAACACATGTTTTTCATGCCCCAACCCACTAGTCAAGATTGACGCGCTCCCAACTCCTTGAGGGACTCAAATGTGAGTCCTAAACAAAAAACAACAAAAGAGTAAGGAGTCGAGGTACGCTCCTTGGCTTACAACACTTTGGAAGGGTAGAGGGGCACGCTGGAACTCTGGGATTAGGACTAGGAAGAATGACAAGCTTCAACTACTCACACAAGCCTGCACAAAACCAAACACAAGGTGGTTAGTGCATAGTTGGAGCACTTTTGGTGCTAGGACCAGCTACGGGCAATTCGGACTCACAAGACTCACCACGACCCGGATTTAGCCACGGGCAATTCAGACTCACAAGACTCACCACGGCCCGGATTTAGCCACGGGCAATTTGGACTCACAAGACTCACCACAGCCCGGATTTAGCCACGGGCAATTCGGACTCACAAGACTCACCACAGCCCGGATTTAGGGGAAGCCAGCACCTTCCCCCTTATAGTATACTCTATGCCTCTCCACAAGGCCCACATACAAATGACATTTTGTCCCAGGACTCCCAAGTGGGAGTCCCGAAATTCCCACAATTGGGACTCCCGCAACTTTGGGGGCCCATAACTTTGCGTGTAGACCTTGGATTAAGGTGAAGTCTAAAGCAAAGTTGTAACCTTTATCAAGAGCTTTTCAACGGTATGTTGCACGCCACCTGCACGCAAGGAAATCGGATCGATTCCTAACTTTTAGTGGTCGGGAGTCAAATTGCCAATTCGACTCCAGACCCTTCTTTTGGCCATAACTTGTGTTTCAAATGTCCAAATGAGTGATGTGAGCCCATTTTAGACATTTACGTTTCAATAGCTTTCCAATGATATGAAGAACTTTTCAATCCATTGGGTTTTGACCCTTGCAATCTCTTTCTAAACATTCGGGAGTCCACTGGGACTCCAACTCCCAAAGTGGGAGTTCCTTTGGGAGTGTGAGGGCCTATTCCCTCACACTTTCTTGCACTCTCGGGAGCATGTGGCATGATACCCGGGCTTCCCTCTTGGCCCGCAACCTTGCAACCCCTTACCTTGGTCATAAGCCCAAGTCTAAGGTTGTGACAAAGATGGACATCACTTTTAGTCAAAACAAACATTTTGGTCAAGTTGGACCTTTTAAAAGGTCATGATTTGTAGTAACATGGGGATTGTTTTCCTTTACTTGGAATCTCTTCATTTTTTTGGATATTATGTTTTCACATTTGTACAACATAATCCCTTTAGTAGGATTAGATGTATTAATCGTTATGATCCTAGACAATATAAAATGTTATTTGTGAAATACAATAGTGGTTGCAAACCTTCATTTTATAACAATGAAATAAAAAAATCCTATTAATTGTTCATCTTGATTTCTTTTGTTGAATATTTGAAATAGTTCATTTCAAATTTATTAAATTTTTTATTGTATTATTACAAATGTTGTGTTTAGTTTTTGTTTTCAAAACATCTACTTTTGGCCTAATGGCCACTAAGTTGAACTTCACGTTGACTCCTAACATGTTTTCTTCTATGCAACCATTTGGTGGTTGCTTGGTGTTCTTTATCATACTTTTAATTTTCTAAATTTGAATCTACCTGGTGACCATCAATTGGTATTTGGTGTGTTTTGAACCCATGTGATTAACGAATATTCTTAGTTCTCTATAAATGTTCAATGTCAACATTCAAAATTATCCTTCCATATTTTAAATATCAATTCAATTCATATAAATTTTTTAGTTGGACTAACATTTCTTGATTTTTGTAAGTTGTTTATTTATGTCCATCTCCATCCATTTGAGGTTTGCACAAGTGCTTTTAGTCATATCCTCTTGTGCCCAAAAAAATATTAATTATCAACATGAATGATGTGGTGTGTTACTTCCCAAAATGTGTTGTTTTACAAGACAATTAATTACATGTAAGGGGGAGCAATATTGATGTCAACAAATTAGAATCAACAGTTGTCGTGTGACATTTTTTTTTTCAAGCATTCAAAAAAATATATATTGCAATTTTGTCTCGTATGTTGTTGGAAGATGTGATGTAAGTTCCTCCTTTGTTAGTGCCACAAGCATTTGTTTATCAATTTGTTTTTATTTGGGGATGTGAATAATGCACCAAGACCTTGGGTCAACTCATTACATGGACATATTATTATCTTAAAGATTTGAATTGTGTGTACTTTGTATGTCGAGGGCTATTGTATGGGATAGAAAAGAAAACATTACTCACTAATGATGAGCCAAGCAAGGCCCCTTGAAATTCCAAATGTAGCAATTTCTACATTGAGTCTTTTAGAGGACATAAATTGTCAAAGAATAAGGTCCATTGGTTGGACCCTACATCCCATTTGTTGCCATCTTTGGTTGGATTGTCATTGGGGAGGACAATTGGTGTCGACTATGAAATCATTATTAAATATTCAAAGCATTATTTAATTTCTTCACTAAATTATTCTTGGTCCATGCAATATATGAAAAATGATAATGGGGAAAATGACAATACTCAATTTTTTTTAGGTATGAACTCTTTTTATACTTGAGACAAATTAATTTAATGTGTTTTCTTTGTTCACCTTTCAATTATGTTTATTTATCTAATTACTAATTTTCACTTGTAGTTGGTTCAAATTATTGTTTGTAGACCATATGATCATGATGTTTGTAGCTTTAAAGGGTAGAAAACTATGTTCTTTAGCTGAATTTCTATTTCGAAAGGGTGCCAATGTAATTGCATATCTAACTATTCTAAGATCACAATTATCTTAATTGTGCTAGTAATAGTATGCTAGCAAATGATGATTTGGGATTTCAAACTTCCATTTTAAGTTTCTTAATTTTTATTTTATAGGACACAATCTAATGTTTTATTTATATAATAAAAATTTACTTGAAACGATGGATTTTTCATGATTGTTCTTTTATTTTGGAAATGTTTTAAATCCTTAATTTTTTTTTAAGTCCTCCATTTTCACACTTTATCACCTAGTGACCACTAGGTATTAATTCTATTTCATTTTTGCTTTTGTGATCTAAACAATATTCAATTTATCCTTCTCTCATGTGAATATTGTGATCATTATTAAGGTTTTTGTTTCAATTTCATCAAGTAGGTGTATTGGTGAAGATCTTCAACATTAAAATTAACAATAAGTAGCAAATGTCTTGGTGGACCAATATATATATTTTGGAATCTTGCTTACTTCTAGCAACTTAATGGAACATGTTGTCCAAATCTAATGACTTTTAACCTTTTTTTCTCAAGATATAGTGAATTAAATTTTGTTTTTCCAAAAATCCTTTTGTTGGATTTGTTAGCCCCTTTTTCTTTGTTAGGTGGCAAAAATTCACCATAAACAAAACCTTGATCACTACCAATAATGATAATATGCATTGAACCTATTGGCCACAAAGTTCACTTTACACTTTTGAATTTAAAAAAAAATCCAAATTGTTTAAAGTTATTTTCAGAATTTTCCAAATTTTGGAATTAATTAATGCATGTTATGGGTTTAATGACTCCAAGGAATCCAAATAAGGGTTGTACAAATCCCCATATACAACCTATAGGTTATTTCACATCCATAGAATATGTTGGCCCTATCTACCTTGCTTTACATAAATTCTGTCACAAGTTGGACTTGGGTATTTTTGGTTATGGCCCTTATTGAGCTTGCGACCAAAATTCAGTTGCATGCTATACTTGGGTCTTTTTAGCTATGACCCTTGTCTAAATTGCGACCAAAATTTAATCACAAGTTAAACTTGGGTCCTTTTGGTTGTGGCCTTTGTCTAACTTACGATTGTATTTATGTTGTAGTTTGGATTTAAGTCCTTTTGGTTGCAACTACTCTCTAATTTGTGAAGAAATGTTGATCACATCTTAACCCTAGGGTCTTTTTGGTTGAGGCCCACGTCCATGTTGTGATCAAATTTTTGACTTGGCCCTTGTCCAACTTGTGATTGGACCCTTGTCTAGCCTTTAGAATTTCATGAATCAAATGCAATTATTTGTGTGTTGGTTCAATGAAGGAAGCTAATTATAAAACTAGAAAAATAAAAAAATTACACATTAAGAAATGAGGTGCTTAGATTAAAGTAAAATTGGACATAGAGAAAGATCTACACAATACATTATGAGGTAGTGAATTTAGACACAAATGAAAACTTCCAATTTTTTATTTTTCCACTAAATAAGATGGAAATCAATAGTAGGAAAAAAAAAACTCAATACAACAAAAATTGGTCATATGGAAAATTAATACGTACAATCATCAAAGTGCGTAGTGGTAATCAAATAACCCTAAACCCATATAGGTGTAGCCCTATTTTGAATTGGAGTGTACTTTTATTGGTGATGATCATTCACTCAAATTATTTTTATTATTGCATTCCCCCCATTGCATAACTAACTATCATAGAGTAGCACAAGTTGAAATTTTAGAATCTTTGATTAAAATATTTTGTAAACCACGAAACAACATTAGCCCTTGGACATTAGAAGAAAAACCCCATTTTTTGACTTGTCTAAGCAATTAAAAGTGTCTTTTGTGACTATTTTTTTAATCAATAAATAGTCGCAAAAGACATTTTTAATTGCCTAAGACAAGTAAAAAATGGGGTCTTTCTTCTACTAGGAAAAGTTGGAGCACATGGGTGGCAAACTAGTTGAACAAACAATCTTCAATTGCTTCAAATGAGAGTCGACCATGGAATTGGAGGTCCTTTTCTAATGGATTTGTGTGGAACCCTAGGCAACATTTCCACATTGAAAACATTTTTATAAACAACCTCCCTTGGCAAGTTGAACCAATTGCCATTTGGATGTGTTTCAAAGTGGAATTACTCTTGCACCTCATCCCAATATCCCTTTGCCATTTGACAAAAAAATTCTTGAAAATCATTTGGATCAAAGTACAAAACATGGTGGGTTGTAATGACCATGGTGGTGTTTTTTCCAAAATTGACAAACATCATTGCAAAATCTAACATATGCACCTTAGGGGGGACATTTAGTGTAAAGTTTGGGATTTACGTGTGTCAAATGACCATTTTTAGGGGGGGTGTTAGATAATTGTCCAACCTATTTTTTATCACCTTATTATTATCTACTTTTTAAATATAGACATATTAGAACCACCTTATATTAATTTTAATCCATTATTTCAGATTATTACATACCCTATATTATAATTAAATTGATTATTTGCATAAAATATGCCCTATTTTTAACTAATTAACTTATAATTTTTACCCAACAACCAATATATTGCACTTTATATTTTTACTCATGTATTTTTTACTCTTCTTTACTAGTGTTCTTCCTAGGGTATGCACACCATTTTGCCATTTCCATACAAGGTTAATCCCCCATTTCCTTTCATAACTAGGTGCATTTTTAACATTGTATTCCCATTGTGGTAGCACATAATGTTCTAGGTTGAGCATTACATATAACCACCTATGGAATGGCACTTGACATAACACACATCATTTATGTTGCACCATGAAGGGAAATTATGATGCTTTGAAGATGGTACATGTGGGCACATGTGCCCAAAAACCATGCCTCTTTCGACCCATATAGGTTGAAGCAAATTGGGCATGCGGTGCCATCATATGTGACTTAGGCTTGATGTGTTAGCCAAAGAAAATCATTTTGCCTATGTGTGAGTTGGGATGACTTGTATTCCCATTCTAAATGCAAATGGTTGAGCCAATCTGTGCTATATATTGGATAGGACATTATTCTTTGTGCTTAAAAGGCCCCATCCTCTTGTAGATCCACATCAATTTGTATAAGTTTAGATTTGAACCGCACACCTTCATTATTACAAAATAAGCTGTTTTTCACTAATAAGTTTTTGACTATTTAATGACTAAGTTGTAAAGTTAATTAGTTTGAAGTGACTAAAAAAGATTTTTTCATCCTTTTTGCCCCCTTCTCAAAATAGGTGCATGTCTATTTTGATTAAGTCGACTAGTAATTTAAGTCAAATAAGACAATGTCATTTACACGTAGCCCTAACCATGTTAATGTGGTGCTAGTGTCCATTGAAATGTGATTAGTTTTAGTCATGCCATAAATTATGTATTTTGCTACATGCTAATGTGGCATTGTTGCCTACTTTAATGTGGGTAATTCTAGTCATGCACCATAAATGATGTGGTTTGTTACATGCCAACTTGGTGCTAATGTTTACTTTGATGTGGCTAATTTCAATCATGCCATAAATTGGTTTAGAGTAGGTAGGCAATAGGAAGGTAGGTAAATAATCAATAAGTAGGTAGGTAAATAATGGGTAGGTATTTTAAGTTAAACTTGTAATTAATCTTAAGTTGAACTTGATTATTAAATTTGACAAAACTTGGTTAAATTTGGTTTAACTTGGTTAAATTTGGTTTAACTTGGATAAAATTGGCTAAATTATAGTTTTTTACCCAAGTTTGGTTAAACTTGATTAAAATTGGTTAAATTAGAACATAATAGTTAAAATTTGTTAAATTTGATTAACTTATGATAAATTTGACTAAATTAAAACATTTCAGTCAAATTGGTTTAAGTAAGGTAAATTGGCTAAACTTGAATTTAGGTTTATAATTTAACCAAGATTAATCAAATTTAGCTAAATAATCTAGTTTCAATTAAGTTTCATTAAAATTTGCTATTTTAATTAATTAAAAAAATTAATTTAATTTCATCTAATTTAACCAAATTTCACCAAGTTTAGCCAAGCCTAACCATTGGCCAATTTACCTTAATTTTGCCAAATTTCACCAAGTTTAGCCAAGCTTAACCATTGGCCAATTTACCTTAATTTTGCCAAATTGAACCAAGTTTAGCCAATTTATTCTACTTTAGCCAAATTAAATCCAGTTTAACCAATTTGCATTATTTTAGTCAAATTAAACCAAGTTTAACCAGTTTACCTTAGTTTAGCCACATTAAACCAATTTTTAATAATTTACTTTACTTTAACCAGTTTACCTTAGTTTAGCCACATTAAACCAATTTTTAGTAATTTACTTTACTTTAACCAAACTAAATATAGTTTAAGCAATTTACCTTAGTTTAGTCAAATTAAACCTAGTTAAACCAATTTACTTTAATTTTGCCAAGTTTAGCCAAGTTAAGCAAAAATTAGTCATTTGTAACAAATATATGTTAGTTTAATTATTTAAACCAAAAATAGTCAAATATAGTCCAGTTTTAACTAAAGTACTTTAATTTAGCCAAGTTGAAGCAAAATTAACCAAGTTTAACTACAATATCCAAGTTTAGCCAATTTTAACCAAATTTAATTTAAGTATTCAAATTTAACCATATTAAATCTAAATAGAAAAATCTAGCAAAATTTGGCCAAGTTTAATTTAAGATTAATGTCCATGTGAAGTTCCAAATGAATTTGAGTTTTTATTTTTGTTATCACATTATTAATCATCATGTGATTTGTTGCTTTTATGGTTAATGCTTTGGCTTGTCACTTTGGAGGTTAAAGGTTCAATTCCTTATTGTGACACCATGGTCATGCTTTAAGACCTATAAATGGTTTACATGCCTATGGGAGGTTTACAAGTGGCCCATATGCTTAATTTTTTTATACAATTGAGCTATGTGCCATGGGGAAGGAGGGTCATGCACATGCCTAGAAGGCCTTACCTAGTTCCTTATGCTTACATTTTACATCCCTATGAATTTTTATTTATTAAAAATTTATTAAAAATTATGGCATGTCATTATCAACTACCATGAACTTGCTACTTTTTAATCAAATTAAACAAGCCAAGTCAATTGGTAGTTACTAGTTTTTGAATCAAAACAAACATCTGACATGGACATTATTAGTCATTTTGTCAAGGCCCACATGACTAAGGTACTACTTTGTGGTTGTCCTAAATGACCAAGTTTTTTTAATTTTGTAGTCATCTTCTCCAGGGCCAACTTTTGGTTAAAATTTAATCATAGAAAAAATATAAAACACCATGTTTTGTAGTAGTGTTTAAATGCAACCAAAATGCTAGCAACCTTCCAATTATGATGTTGGATCTCCATGCCTTTTTGCATCCCATATTCCCATTTCGATTTTCATTTGTTTTATAATAATGCTTGTTGGAGTCATTCCATTTTTAATGAATGGGATGTTATTGCTTTTTGTTGACTTGCGAGTTATTTTCCACATTCCAAAATTCAAATTTTTACATTCAATTACTCCCATTGTTCTCATAATTCAATAGCTTCATGTTCAACCTTCTTCATTTGTGATTCCATATTTTGTAAATGTCCCTATAACTCTATGGCTTGCTGTTCCATGGCCTTGGCCTTTAGTTTTGCAAAATTCAATAGCTTCATGTTCAACCTTCTTCACTTGTGATTCCATATTTTGCAAATGTCCCTATAACTTTATGACTTGCTGTTCCATGGCCTTGGCCTTTAGTTTTGCAAAATTCAATAGCTTCATGTTCAACCTTCTTCACTTGTGATTCCATATTTTGCAAATGTCCCTATAACTTTATGACTTGCTGTTCCATGGCCTTGGCCTTTAAACCTGTGATTATGTTTGACCTTTTATTTCTAATCCAAACCCCCATTTTTCAATGACATTTATAAGGCATCATTGAAGTTATTTAGGTCCATAATTTGGGTTTATTGGTAGTGGTATGATGAACATCAAGGAGGTTGAATCAATGAAATCCACACTACACCTAGTTTACTATGCATGTTAATTTAGGTTTCATTAAATTTTGAATGAATTTGGACATTTTTACCATGGTGAAATTGGTTAACCCTTTAGTGAATGGGGATCAATTGTTATGGACAATGAATTGGTTCACTAGTACTTAGTGAAACAAGGTTATTTAAAAATGAAATAAAAATTTATCAAACTATTCACTTGTTGGTTAATTAACTAGGCAACATGGAAATCAATTAAATTTGAATCATTTAATATATAATATTATTGATAATTTTCATGATTTTCAACCTATGATTTATTGACATGTGTCATTACCTAAGCTAGGTTATAAACTTAATCTAATTAACATAGGCCACGTAATCAACCTAAGCATTTACTTTAAAAAACTAGATAAAAAAATATTCAATCAACCTACCATTGTTGACCACACACACACACTTGTGAAATTTAAACCCTTGACCTTTATAATGGAAGCAAACACCCCTATTATTAAGCCACCCCACTTGTTGTATAAATACATTACATTGCATTCTATTTATTAAATACTTTAGTCCAAACATTACAAAAACATAAATGTTGAAAATTCATATCTCATTGAAATTTTGTCCAAATGAAATGATTTGAGTTTAATTTTTAAAAAATTTCAATAATGTACATAATTATATTTATTTTATTTTGAAAGGGTAAAATAATTTGAACAAAAAACAAGTTTGAATATCACTATTCAATAACATTTCAATGACCATTTTTTGGAATAAAATAAAATAATAAATGTATTTTTTTGTTAATATAATAATAATAACTATGTTAAGCTACTTTCAGTTATTATAGGGTTATTTTTCATAAATCTAAATTATTTCATCACACATTATTTATGGTTATTTATGGTTATTTATGGTTATTCTTAATTATTTTTGGCTATTTGTGGCTATTTCACCTTGTGCTACTTTTGGTTTTTCTAAGTTACTTTTGGCTATTTTTGGCTATTGTAAATGATTTTTGGTTATTTGATGTTATATTTGGTTATTATATGTTATTTCACCTTAGGTTACTTCTAGATATTATAAGTTATTTTTGGCTATTATAAATTATTTCATCTTAGTCCATTTTCAACTATGTGAGGTTATTGTTGGTTATTTTTTGCTATTGAAAATATTTGACATTATGCTATTATTGGTAATTTTAGGCTATTGTAAGTTATTTCACCTAAAACTATTTTATCTATTGTAGATTATTTCACCTTTGATTATTTTTGGCAATTCAAAGTAATTATAATATATGACTATTACTTGTTATTCTATTGGTGGCTATTCGTTGTTTTTTTGTTGGGGCTATTGGTGGCTATTAATGGATATTAGTGATTTTTTTTTGTGGTTATTCTGGTTAATTTATTTTAGGTTATAATGGTTATTGGTGGTTATTTTATTAATGGTTATTAGTAGTAATTCTATTGGTGGCTATTGGTGATTATTTTAGGCTAAATTACCATAGGCAATTAATGGATATTGTGGATATTACTGGTTATTAATGATTATTATATTAGTGGCTATTGGTGGTTAAATTATCGTAGGCTATTGGTGATTATTTTATTGGTGGTTATTCTATTGTCAACCATTGATGGTTATTTTATTGATGGCTATTGTTGGTTGTTTTAAGTTATATTACAATTATTGGTGGTTCTTATTGGTTATTTTATGTTATATTATGACTATTGGTGATTGTTATATTATAAATTATTGTTGGATATTTTAGGCTATATAATCATAGGTTATTGGTAGTTATTTTATTGTAAGGTATTTTAAATTAATTTTCATAGGTTATTATTGGCTATTCTAAGTTATTTTACCTTAGGTTATTATATTATATTTTAGATTATTTTAAGTTATTATACTTTGGATAAAATAACCTATAATAACCTAAAGTATAACTTGAAATAACATATATTAACTTAAAATAAAATAACTTAAGGTATAGTTTAAGGTTAGTTGAATGGTTTAATTAAAAATAATTAAAAATATATAATAAGTTAACTAATATACCTTCAGGTATAATAATTTATAATAACCTATAATAATTTATAATAACATAAAATATAAGTTAAATTAGTTAAGGTAGCGTAAAATAATATAGGGTATATTATAAAGTAACATATATATAATATTTAAAACAACATATAAATAAACCTATTTATCATAGTAAATTGTAATAATTAATTATGTAATTTAGTAGTGAAACACAATGTTCATATAGCGATATTATAGTGAAATAACTTTAATTAGGGTGAAATTACTAAAGTGCAATGAACTTATTTCATTTTAAAAATCCCATAGTGATTTAGGTTAATGAATTGCACCTCACTTTTGTAGTAGTGCCATTAGTAATTATCAAACAATTGAAAAATTTAGACTTCACCAGCCCCTAAAAACTCAGCACTTTCTTCACTTTTATCCTAGTGCTAGGAATAATTATCAAACAATTGAAAAATTTGGACTTCACCAACCCCCAAAAACTCACCATTTTCTTCGAAGTGTAAGGTAATGATTGTTCACACAAGCATCTAGTCGTCACATGTTGAAGAAGAAAATGAAGATAGTGGGCGGGAATGGCACCCATATAAAATCTCACATTTTTTTCCTTTTTTTTTTCTTTAATAATAGTTGACACACATGTTGAATTTCAAGTATTTTCTTCATTAAAAAAGGATGCATTATTGCAATTAGGTTTAGGGCTTGCATTATGCAATAAAAAATGAATAGGTCTTGTCACCCCTTGACGAGCTTGTGATCAAATTTCTTCATTTTTGGTCACAAGTTAGTAAGGGTGTTGTGTAGCTTGTGATTAAAAATGGAAATGTTTTGGTCACAAGCTGGACATGGGGTGATTTGTTCAACTTACGACCGAACTTGTCCATTTTCAATTGTAAACTAAGCATGGGTGCCATGTACCTTGTGATCGAAAATGGATCAATTTGGTCACAAGCTAAATAAAAGATGATTTGTTTAACCAAATATTAATCTATTGAAATTGTCATGTGGCAAATGGTCTCAAAGTGTGTTAATTATGAGGTTATTAAATATGTGTTCATTAATTATGATTAAACAATAATAATAATAACTATTTAATTTATTTTTTATTTTGACAACATCAACTTGTGTGTCAAAACCAACACAAAAAACTACAAGTCTGGACTAATGCCAGCATGACAACCAATGCAAAAATGGCATGTCACGTTGGTTTTGACAACCTTGCGTACAAATGTCACATTTTCCACTTGATGACATATAATTGGTCCATTTGAAATTCCTACTAACCCAAGCTAATGCAATATTAGAAACACATGTGCAAAGTTGATGTCCAATACCAACTTCATGGCTATTTATACCTTGCCAAGGTGAGATAATAAATGATGGCATAAGATCATATTCCACCATGGTGAACTTTTACATCATGTAAAAACACATATGACATGTTTTGGCAAGTTTCAAGAAACAATGTTGCATTCGAAGTTCAATGTTTCTTTGACTAGGGCTTTCATAATGTGAAGCATTCTTCCTACTCCAAAAGAAACCGTAATGGTATTGGCTTATGTACCCCAATCCCATAAGGTTGCGTATGTAGTGGACTAAACAATCTATGAGAAGTAGGCTATGCATGGTGTGTAAAAAGAGAGTGCACTCATATTGTCCACTAAATAATCTAGGAGAAAGAGGCTAGGTGTGATGTGTAAAAAGAAAGCGAACTAGTATTGTTCATCATGTGAGAATGTTATGATTTGTTTTGGTGTTTGTGATGTAAAATGACATAACGCATGCACATAGATTGTATGTTAGTTTAGTTGGCAGAAGGGTACCAACATCATGATCGGTTGGCTTATCAAGTTCAACTCCTAAAGCCAGTGACATATGATTTCTTTAATAATTTTTCTATAGGCAATGTTGCTCTATCAAAATTACTTCAATCATTCAAAAATAATAATGATATGAATGTGTTCAGCTAAGGTTTCCTAATTTTTTTTGTGACATTTTGTGATCAATTTTCAGAATTTTTTAAAATTTTGATTTAAAAAAATTCTTTAAATTGCGCAAATCTACAAATGTAGGTATGACTCAATTGTCATCAATTTGTAATAAAATCAGAAAAAGAATTTATGAAAAAATTGTTTAACTATGGGTTTCCTAGCTTTTTGTGACATTTTGTGATCAATTTTCAGACTTATATAACTTTTGACAATTAAGACTTCGTTGTGAGAAGGACCTCACCCTTCCCCACCCCCAAATCAAAAAAATAAAAATAAAAATTCTTATCGCGCCCAAAAGAAATGGAAAACCCCAAGAAGCAAACTCAAACTGTGGAGTTAAGGAGTTTGCTCTTTGCTCCAATGAACCCACTCTTCCAACACCCGAAGTAGGAAGGAAAAAGCTGGAAAAGAAAATGTGGCCAAGGCGGCATGAGGGATAGCATACCATTCGCTCAACGTCAGAGAACTGGAACAAAAAAACCCCTGGTCCAAACTACTCCACAATTCCCTCATTTAATTACACTACATGTTCTAAATTCAATCCAGGGCTTACTATTAATTGCTTAATACTATATAATAAATGACACCTATTAATGCCCATTAGGAGAATTTGGGACCTACCTAAATAGGGGCCCCAAAAAACTGGCGTATTAAGGTAGGAGTGCCCAAAAAACAAACACTAGTACAATTTAGTACATTATCCTCAGATAATGTTAATAATAGTCTACTGGTAGAGGGGGGCGTCAGTCGGAACCTTTTTAGAACAGACAAGCCGCGACGTGGTTGTGCATTTAGTAATTGGCTTCTCTGGCTAAGGGCTGGCACTGCATCTAATTTCGGCGCTTTGAAGTGTAGCGTCCCACGAGAGTCTCGTTTTCCAACGCATCATCGATGTCCGCTCGTCTTTTGCTGCCCCATTTGTGGCCTCTTCCAGCTTGCCTCCCAGTGCCAGCCATTTCTTTTCGCTGGCTATTTATTTGCACAAACAGAAAGCGAAATTAACAAACAATGGCCCTGCCATCTATGTAATATTGACAATGAATATTGTGTGATGAATTGGTAAATGAAATATGCTATTGAATATTCCATTTTCATGTTTCTGCAAGTTTTCACACACCCAAAAACAAAACAAAAAAACTTGTCATGACATGCAAATTTGAATGTTTCCAATCACATTGTCGCATCTTGAAAGAATTTTATGAATTTTTGTGTATGATGGATGCCTCAATCATTTTTGGAGAAGGTAGTTTTCGATATATATATATATATATTTTGGGTAAGTTATGGATAGGCCACAAAGTCATTTGGGGATGCATGTGCAATTTAGGAGGTAATAGAAGAAAAAACAAAATGTCATCAGATGAATCATCTCACCTAGTTTCTAGGGGGGCAAAGTCCCTTGAAGCTACTATACTCTATAATGATTCTCAACACAATATCCTTGCCTTACAAGGCAGGGCCAAAAACTAAAAGTGCTAAAATCGAAGTTTAAAATAAAAACAAAACTTGGGCCATATCACCAAATTGACCCCAAAAACAAACCAAAAAAAACATTGCGAGTCAGTGGTACTAGCCGTTTCTCGCCCCAGCCAAAATCCAAGACCATGGGAAGCAATGCAAGAGCAGCAGCGTAGTAGACAGTAGCTGGCGTTGGCTTTGCTAACCAGATCGATCACCTTCACGAAGTCGATCCGTCATCTTTGGACCTAGCTCTTGTAAGCAACCAAATCTCTGGCAGCTGGAAGCGAAATTTTTTTGGGGTGTAGTAGATCCTAGACTACATACACAGACCATGATGCGCAAATGATTGTAGAGAATGAACTTTGAAGTTTGAGTATAGATTGTAGCTGTTGTCGCATTTTAGTTTTTACTAGTAGATCAGTTATGCTGCTGAAAGTGCCTATGTGAGGAGTCACGAGAGCTTCTATTTTCGCTGTTTGTTTGTATGTAGAGATTTTTGAGCTTGTATCATCAGGTGGTAATCTTGTTTACGTATCACGATCAATAGATCTGTTTGTTTGTGCGCAGTCTTTTATAATGTCTAATTATTCACATTTTTAAAGTTGTTTGTTGTCTTGGGTGGTTATAAATTTGTTGCTGGCCAGGTTCCCAGCTGCGTGGGGATTTTTTAATTTATTAGTCTCGTGGAGTTGCTGTAGTCTTGACGGAGAAGATGGACGTGAGTCTTAAACTGATGGAGCCGCTGAAAGAGGAGTACAAGACTCCCGGCGCTGGGTATTGTGAGCGCGTAGCTAACCACTTGGCGGCACTGGTGAATCAGGTTCCTGCAGATCTGCATGAGTAAGTCTTTCCTGCTCTCTGTTGTCAATGTTGCCATACATGTATTGGCCCATGTCGATTCTGCAAAAACTTAAGCGGACGCACTTTCGTGACTGCGCATTATTGTATGTTGATTCTGCAAAAACTTACGTTGACCTGTTTTCTTGCACATTTTTATATGTCAATTATGCAAAATCGTAAGTTGAGATGACTTGCTTCTTGCACATTATTGTTTGCCGATTTTGCGAAAACTTAAGCTCGACATGCTTCATGATGACCAGCCTCTTGCACATTGTTGCGTTACAAGCTTTCACAATGTCTAGAGAAGAGTTTTTCAGGTGGAAACTGTCGTTGAGCGATTTTGGCTCGAGTGTTGGGTGAAGTCGAATTGTTATCTGATCATCCGTATTTATTTATTTTTGCTTTGTGGACTCAATGATCAGCAGTCGGAAATCCGTGGAGGATCAGCAGGAGCTTGGTTGCGCATGCTTCTGGCGGGCAATCGTGAAAGTCTTGGTGTGGATTCTCGTAGTTGGGCACCTCATCGCGGTAGGTTGTGCCTACTTCTTCCTGTTTTTCGCGCCTAACACAAGGACGGATCGAGTGTACCTTCAGCATGGGTTTGAAGACTATGCAATCAAAACCCACTTCAACGAATTGGCGTCATATGGACTGAATGTGAAGGAATCAGAATATCCGGTCTCGGGCAATCGTGTCGTCTCCTGCCCTTGCACTACAACGACAGTCAGCTGGACCGATTTCGTTCACTTTTATGTCATCAACAACTCCCGCGGCGATCTAGTCTACAAATACGATTCTAACGACAACTTGATAGACTTCACCTACGCAGGCTGCGATGATTCCATCGATCCAAAGTACCTGAGCCGGACTTTCAAGCTGAAGAAAGACAATGTGTGTACTTTCTGCGGATCCGAGCACGTGAATATCTTTCCCCATGCGCTCAACACCGGTCACAATCTCAATACTGATTGTGAGTTCATTTCCAACCTCTTCGTTACTACTCAAGAATCAAAAGCTTCCTGGGGAAGGAATTGGAGGGACAATGCGATCTCATACTTCCAATCGCCAGTCCTTCTCCATCAGAAGTTCCTATACTCCAACACCATCCAGCTGCTCAAATGTACGTGGTCCTTCTCCTACTTATCATGACTATGTAATGTACTTTCTATTGAGTCGTAGCCAATATCGTCAGTGGGCAGTCAAGGCCGCTTGTCGCAGCTGCTGCTATTCGTGATGAAGGCCTGATGATGGGTCTGATGTCTGAGACTTTGTGAGTTACTTAATTCTCTCTCTACACTAACTGCTTATCTAAACCTTTGTACTGTGAGCTGCAGCGCAACTGGAAAAACAATTTTTGCTGCTTCGAGTGAACCCACGGACTGTGGAATGCGTGAACACAACACATGTGGAGATGTTTCAAGAGGGCTTGGCACAACAGTGGATAAACGTGCTGGAGACTTTCGCAGCCAACTCCGGCAGCTCCGATTCCGACTACTTCAAGAACGCGGGATCGAGAGCAGTAGAGTACTACAAAAGCACGTCCACCTACTACAAATACCATTTCATGGTGGTCTTGGATCCAAGGGGCCAATCCGTTCTGG
>Ga0209208_10002057_pt1 | contig 28700 bp, 23 predicted proteins | sample S1TSphfallax_3_FD_187694 | JGI IMG/M metagenome (GOLD analysis project Ga0209208, IMG submission 187694) | Host-associated microbial communities from peat moss isolated from Minnesota, USA - S1T2_Fd - Sphagnum fallax MG (SPAdes) (version 2) | ecosystem: Host-associated > Plants > Peat moss >...
CGATCCCCCTGCACGTTCGAATGACCGCGCAGGGGACAGATGCCCGCGCCCGGTTTGCCGAAGTTGCCGCGCAAGAGCAGCAGGTTCGCGATCTGTTGCACGTTCGACGTGCCGTTCAAGTGCTGCGTGATGCCCATGCCGTAGGAGATGATCGTCGCGCGCGACTTCGCGTAGGCCGCGGCGACTTCGCCGAGTGCCTCCCTTCCGAGACCGCTTTGACTCTCCAAGGTCTCCCACGGCAGGGCGCGCAGTTTGGCCGCCAGGGCTTCGAAGCCGCGGGTGTGAGCCGCGATGAACGCATGATCGAGAACAGATGAGCCGCCCGTCGCGCCCCCGGCCGCATCATCGAGCGAGAGCAGCGCCTTCATGATGCCTTCCAGCGCCGCGGCGTCGCCGCCGACTCGGACCTGGTGATACGAGGAGGCGATCGGGGTCGAGCCGAGCGTGCCCATCTCGAGGGGGCTTTGCGGATCGGCGAAACGCTCGAGCGCGCGCTCGCGCAGGGGATTGAAGACGATGATCGGCGCGCCGCGGCGCGCGACTTCGTGCAGCGTGCCCATCATGCGCGGATGATTGGTCCCGGGATTGTGGCCCATCGCGATGATCAGTTCGCAGTGATCGAAGTCCTCGAGCGAGACCGTACCCTTGCCGATGCCGATCGACAACGGAAGACCGGTGCTCGTCGCCTCGTGGCACATGTTCGAGCAATCGGGAAAATTGTTCGTGCCGTATTCCCTTGCGAACAGCTGATAGAGAAAGGCCGCTTCGTTCGAGGCACGGCCGGAGGTGTAGAACTCCGCCGCGTTGGGATCCGGGAGGGCGCGCAGCACCTCGCCGATGCGCTCGAAGGCCGCATCCCAGGCGATCGGCCGGTAGGTGTCGCTCGCGCGGTCGTAGGCGAGCGGGTGGGTCAGGCGGCCTTGGTCCTCGAGTTGATGGTCGGACCAGGTCAGCAGCTCCGTGACCGTGTGTGCGGCGAAGAACTCGGGGCCGACGCGCTTCTTGGTCGCCTCCCAGGTCACGGCCTTGGCGCCGTTCTCGCAAAACTGGAAGGTCGAGGTGTGCTCCTTGTCCGGCCACGCGCAACCCGGACAATCGAAGCCATCGGGCTTGTTCGTCTGATACAGCAGCAAGGGCGCTTCGCTGAGTTCCATTTGCTCGCGCACCGCCTTGGCGGTCGCGCGCAGGGCGCCCCAGCCTCCCGCGGGGCTGTCGTAAGGGACGATACCGGGCACAGAACGTCGTTTGCTCATCGGTACAGAGTATGCAAAACAACGCCGCGCCGTTCATCAAAATGCGTCGCCCGCGGCGCACCAGGCGCGTGCGGGTTCCACTGCGTGATCGCCGATTCAGGGAAAGCCCGAGTGCATGGATCGTTGCCTTGCCACAAGGCCTCCCGTACGATCCGGCCATGGATCGAATCTGGGCTAATTTGAGCCCGCTGACGGAACTAGCCATCGTTCTCATCACCCTGGCGGGCGTCGGGTTCCATCTGCGTTGGTCCAAACGCAGCGCCACGCTCGGTCCGACTCTGCTCACGACTCTCGGGATCTTCTTCTGTTTCGTCGGCATTGCCTGGGGTCTGCTCGATTTCGACACCGCCGACGTGCGCTCCAGCGTGCCGCACCTGTTGCTCGGGATCCGCACGTCGTTCTGGGCCTCGGTCGCCGGCATCGGCTTCGCCCTCACGCTCAAGGCGCGTCAGGTGATCTTCGGCGACCCGCGTCCGCGCGGGACATCGCCGCAGGCGGGCGGGGCGACCATCGACGACCTCGTCGCCCAACTCCAGCTCGCCCGCCGGGATTCGAACGAGCGGCTGGACGCCTTGACCGCCTCTTTCGACGCCTATGCCCGAAAGGTGGCCGAGTCGAACTCCAAGGCGCTGATTCACGCCCTGCAGGAGGTCATCCGCGATTTCAACGCCAAGATCAACGAGCAGTTCGGCGACAATTTCCGGCAGCTGAACCTCGCCGTCGGCAAACTCGTCGAGTGGCAGTCGGGACATCAGGACCATCTCGAGAGCCTGATCCAACAGGAAACCGCCACCCGCAAGAACATGACCGAGGCGGCGTTGCGCTATTCGGAGCTGATCGACAAGTCAGGCGCCTTCGTCACGGTCGCGGGCTCGCTCGGCAAGATCCTCACGGGCCTCGAAACCCAGCGCAAGCAGCTCGAGGGCTCGCTGGGCGGATTCGCGAGCCTCGTCGACAAGGCCGCGACGGGCCTGCCGCAGATCGAACAGCGCATCGTCGCGATGACCGACCAGATCGAAGCCGGCGTGCGCGCGAACCAGACGCAGCTGACGACGGCTTTCCAGTCGGCCAACGCCAGCTTGAACGCGCATCTGCGCCAGGCGACCGAAGACTCCAAACAGCACATCGCGATCCTCGACAAAGCGCTCGAGGAGGAACTGCGCCGCGCGATCGAGTCCCTCGGCCGGCAGCTCACGGCGCTGTCGCAGAAATTCGTACAGGACTACACGCCCCTGACCGCGCAGTTGCAGCGCGTGCTGCAAACCGCGCAGGTGTCCTGAGATGGCCGCCCACGAGCTTGCGCCCGCCTCCCCGGAGCTCGATGGCGAGGCGCAGGAGTCGCATTGGATTCCCTTGAGCGACCTGATGACGGGCCTCATGGTGATCTTTCTGTTGATCGCGCTGATGTACATGATGAAAGTCGAGGCGGACGCCGACCGGATCCGCACGGTCGCGATCGCCTACAGCGAGAATCGCGATGCGCTGTACGAGGACCTGCACCGCGAGTTCCAGAACGATCTCGGTCCGTGGAAGGCCGAGATCCTGAAGACCGACCTCACGATCCGCTTCAACGAGCCGGAAATCCTCTTCGCCAACGGCAGCAGCGAACTGAAACCGGAATTCAAGGCGATCCTCGCCGATTTCTTCCCCCGGTACGTGCGCATCCTCACCTCGCCGCGCTATCGTGATGCGATCAGCGAGATCCGGATCGAGGGCCATACCTCGTCGGATTGGACGGGGCAGACTTCGCCCGAGGATGCCTACTTCCACAACATGGAGTTGTCACAGGCGCGCACGCGCACGACCCTGAGCTACGTGCTGACGCTGCCCGCCGTTGCGGCGGATCGGGCCTGGCTCACGCACTCGCTGACCGCGAACGGCCTGTCGTCGTCGCGACCCGTCCTCAATGCGGATCGCTCCGAGGACGCCGATCGTTCGCGTCGCGTCGAGTTTCGCGTCCGTACCGATGCCGAGATGCGGCTCGCCAAGATCCTCGAGATCGGTCGCTAGGCGCGCCCGTGAAACTTCCGGATTTTCTCAAGGATCCCGACCTCAACGATCTGCGTGAGCGCATGGGGGCATCCGCGCTCGGCAGCTTTCGTCTGTCGGTCAATCCCTACCGCTTCACGATCCCCGAACTCGAGTCCCTGCTCGAGGCCGGGATCGATGTCGAGGACCTGGGCCGCGTCAGGGCGCTCGCCGACCGCACCCTGGCGTACAAGGACCGGCGCGTGCTGCTCTATCGGCGCGAGATACCGCTGCCCGGCACGGCGAAACCGCTGCCGCGCGAACTGCCCCATTTTCATTTCTCCGACTGCCCGATCGTGCGGCGCGTGCGCGAGTCGGAGGCGACGTCGCGGCACGTGGTTGCCGCGCGCGAGGACGGGTGCTTTCAGGTCGAGCTGCTCCAGGCCGGGCAGCGTCACCCCTCGCTCGAACGCCTGCCGGTCTGCGAGGACTGTCTCGGCGAATTGGCGTTCGATGGGTACTCCTCTGCCTTGCCCCGGGACGCACGCGTCCGCGCCGTGGCGGGATTCACGATCACGCGGTTCTTCACGCAATACCGCCGGGCCTTGTCGGGAGGCGAGGGGCCCCGCTGAGCGCGGCCCACCGCTGAGAGCCGGGCCCCCGCTGAGCGCCGGGCCCCGCTGAGCGCGGAGACGATCGGTCCAGTCGCCGCAGGAAGGGCGCTGCGGGGTATGATTCGCCTGCCATGCAGGATTCCCGCTTCCTTCTTTCCGCCGGCTACTCCACCCTGCCCGAGCATTTTTTCGCGCGGCTTGCGCCCGCGCCGGTCGCCGCGCCCCGGTTGATCCGGTTCAACCACGCATTGGCCGCCGAGCTCGGGTTGTCGACCGAAGGCCTGGACGATGCCGCGCTCGCACAGCTCTTCGCCGGAAATCGGCTGCCGCCCGGCGCACAGCCGGTCGCGATGGCCTATGCCGGGCATCAATTCGGGCACTTCGTCCCGCAGCTTGGCGACGGCCGCGCCCTGCTGCTCGGCGAGGTGCGGGATCGTCACGGCGTCCTGCGCGACATTCAATTGAAGGGTTCGGGGCGCACGCCCTACTCGCGCAGCGGGGACGGGCGCGCCGCCTTGGGGCCGGTGCTGCGCGAGTATCTCGTCAGCGAAGCGATGCATGCCCTCGGGATTCCCGCGACCCGTGCGCTCGCCGCCGTGCTCACCGGCGAGACCGTCTACCGGGAAGCGGCCCTGCCCGGTGCGATCCTCACCCGCGTTGCCGCCAGTCACGTGCGCGTCGGCAGCTTTCAGTTCTTCGCCGCACGCGGCGACGCCGACTCGACGCGGCGCCTCGCCGACTACGTGATCGCGCGTCATTACCCGGCGGCCGCCGCCGCCCCCGAGCCGATGCTGTCCCTGCTCGAGGCGGTCGTCGAGCGCCAGGCGGCGCTGATCGCGAGCTGGATGCACGTGGGATTCATCCACGGCGTCATGAACACCGACAACATGGCGGTCTCCGGGGAGACGATCGATTTCGGACCCTGCGCCTTCATGGACGCGTTCGATCCGGCGATGGTGTTCAGTTCGATCGACAGCCAGGGCCGCTATGCCTATGCGAATCAGCCCAGTGCCGGCCAATGGAATCTGGCGCGCTTCGCCGAGACCTTGCTGCCCTTGCTGGGGCCGGACATGGAATCGAACATTCAACGTGCGACCGAGGTCTTGTCGAGTTTTCCGGCGCGCTACACGGCGCATTGGCAGCGCGGCATGCGCGCGAAACTCGGGCTCGAGCGCGAGGAGGACACGGATCCCGCTTTGATCCAGGGCCTGCTCGATGCCATGCAGGGGCGGCAGGCGGATTTCACGCAGACGTTTCGCCGGCTCTGCGAGGACATCGTCCCGGCGGGCGCGGAGGACTGGGGCCGGCAATGGCGCGAACGCCTGGCGCGCGAGTCCCGTTCCCCGCCTGCCCGCGCCGCCGCCATGAGAGCCGTGAACCCGGCTTATATTCCGCGCAATCACCGGATCGAACAGGTCATCGTCGCGGCGAGCGAGCGCGAGGATTTCGGACCTTTCGCCGAACTGCTCGAGGTGCTCGCGAGCCCCTTCGAGGAACGCGCCCGGCACGCTGCCTACGCCGAGGCGCCGCAGCCCGAGGAGCGTGTCCTGCGGACCTTTTGCGGCACATGACCCGCAGCACCGGAGCCACCCCGGTGCCGATGCCCCTGTGGTGGCGCGGAGAGGCCGTGCCCCTCGCGCTGCCGACCGCGGCGGCGCAGGAGTCCCTGCCCACGCAGGTCGATGTGCTCGTCGTCGGCGGCGGCTACACCGGTCTTGCCGCGGCGCGTGAGACGGCGGCTGCCGGCCGGTCGACGCTCGTACTCGATGCCGAGTCCGTCGGCAGCGGCTGCTCCAGCCGCAATGGCGGCCAGGTCGCCCACAGCATCAAGCCGACGTTCAGCACCTTGACGAAGCGCCATGGCGCCCTGCTCGCGCAGCGCATCCACGCCGAGGCGGCACAAGCGGTCGCCCATTTGCGCCATCTCGCCACCGAGGAGCAGCTGGACTGTGACTGGCAGCCGCGGGGCTGTTTCCACGGCGCGCATACCGCCAAGCATTTCGACGCGCTCGTCAAGAAGCTCGGCGAGCCGGTCCCCGGCCTCACGCCGCGGATCAGCCTCGTGCCACGGTCCGAACAAGGCCGCGAGATCGATACGGACTTCTACCACGGGGGCTGCATCTATCACGACGACGCGTCCATCGATCCGCCGCGCCTCATGCGTGCGCTGCTGGCACGCGCCCAGGCGCAGGGCGCCCGGGTCGTGGATCGCTGCGCCGTGACGGCCTTGCGCCGGACGCGCAACGGATTCGAGGTCGAGACGAGCCGTGGGCGTGTCGCGGCCCGCCGCGTGCTCCTCGCCACCAATGGATACACCGGCCGCTTGTCGGCCTGGCACCGGCGCCGCGTGATCCCGATCGGCAGCTACCAGATCGCGACCGAGCGCCTCGGTGTCGAGCGGGTGCGCGCCCTGATCCCGCAGGGACGCAACATCAGCGACACGCGCCGCGTCGTCGTGTATTACCGCCCCTCGCCGGACGGGGAACGCATCGTGTTCGGCGGCCGCGCCTCGCTCGACGAGCGCGATCCGCTCGTCTGCGTGCCCCGCCTGCGCGGGATGCTCTGCCAGATCTTTCCGCAGTTGAATGGCGTCGCCATCACGCATGCCTGGGCGGGATTCGTCGCCTACACCTTCGATACGCTGCCGCATCTCGGCCAGGACGAGGGGCTTTACTACAGCATGGGGTATTGCGGCCAGGGCGTACCGCTGGCGCCGTATTTCGGGATGCGTATCGGGCAGCAAATGGCGGATCTGCCCGAGGGCCGCACGGCGCTCGATGGGCTCGCCTTTCCGGCCCGACCTTATTATTTCGGCAATCCCTGGTTCCTCGCGGCCTCCGTCTTCACGTACCGGATCCTCGATTCACTCGGGGTCTGAAGGGCCGGGGACGGGAGCCTGCCCGACCGGATCCTAGGCCGCGCCGGCCTTTTCCTCTTCGGCCGCCGCATCCAGGGACAAGGCCGGACGCGACGCCGTGCTCGACGCGGAACGCGTGCCGTTCAACTTGATGTTGAGCCGCAGTTCGTTCGCCGAATCGGCGTTGCGGATCGCCTCGTCGTACGAGATGTGGCCCTCGTTATAGAGCTCGAACAGGGCATAGTCGAACGTCCGCATGCCGAGCTCGCGCGATTTGCCCATGATGGCCTTGATCTCGTGGAATTCACCCTTCAGCAGCTTCTCGGCGATGATCGGCGTGTTGATGAGGATCTCGATCGCGGCCTTGCGTCCCTTGCCGTCCTCGGTCCGGATCAGGCGCTGCGAGATGATCGCGCGCAGGTTTCCGGACAGGTCCATGAGCAGCTGGTTGCGGCGCTCTTCGGGAAAGAAATTGATGATGCGGTCGATCGTCTGGTTCGCGCTGTTGGCATGCAGGGTGCCGAGACACAGGTGTCCCGTTTCGGCGAAGGCGATCGCATGCTCCATCGTTTCGGTATCGCGGATTTCGCCGATCAGGATCACGTCGGGAGCCTGGCGCAGCGTGTTCTTGAGGGCGTGATGCCAGGAATGCGTGTCGATGCCGACCTCGCGGTGGGTGATCAGCGACTGCTGCGACTTGTGGACGAATTCCACCGGGTCCTCGACGGTGATGATGTGCCCCGCCGAGGAACGGTTACGATGGTCGATCATCGCGGCGAGCGAGGTCGATTTGCCGCTGCCGGTCGCGCCGACGACGAGCACGAGACCGCGCTTGGTCATGACGATGTCCTTGAGCGTATCGGGCAGGCCGAGTTTCTCGAAGGAGGGGATCTCGGCCGTGATCGTGCGGATGACCATTCCGACCTGCTGTTGCTGGACGAACACGTTGACGCGGAAGCGCGCGACGCCGGGCAGTGAAATCGCGAAATTGCATTCCAGCTCCTTCGTGAACTCCTCGCGTTGACGCTCGTTCATCAGTGCGAAGGCGAGTTCGCGGGTCACCTCGCCCGTGAGTCTCTGCGCGGTCAGGGGTTGCATCGCGCCGTGCGTCTTCATGCTCGGAGGGAAGTCGTTCGAGACGAACAGGTCCGAGCCGCCGGCGCGGCTCATCGCGGTCAACAGCTTGAAGATGTAATTCTTCGCTTGTTCCTCGGTCAGTGTCGGCATGAGCATCCCTTTACGCGAGCGGTGATTCGCGCCTGCCTTGATATCAGTTCGGCTGCGCGGCGACCAGGGAATAGGGCCCATTTTGGCCGGGCAGGCGGCGATGCCGTCATCCCGGCCGTCGCGGGCCGCGCCCGGCGCGCGCTTTGCCGCGCGGGCGCACCCTGACTGTGACGCGATCGCTTGCGCCGCGACGGCGATCCGGGGGCGGACTGTTACACTGGCTCATGGACAGTGAAATCCTCGAACTTCTGCAAACCAAGATCGCCTTCCTGGAGCGCGCCAACGCGGAGTTGAGCGACGTCGTCTTTCGCCAGCATCAGGAACTGCAGGCGCTCGCGGCCCAGATGCGCGCGCTCGCCGAGCGGCTGGTCGCCGGACAGAGCGCCGACCGTGCCCGGGCGCCGGAAGACGAACGCCCACCGCACTATTGAGCGGGCAACGGCAGGGCGCCGGGCGGCTGTGCCGCGACCGCGCGCCGCCAGCGACGCCACCCGAGCACCGCGAGCACGACGAAGCCGGCGTAGAGCAGCGCGGTCGGGTAGGCCTGCTTGGCGAGATAGAGGCCGACGTAGAGCGCATCGACGACGATCCACAGCAGCCAGTTCTCGAGATAGCGCCGCGCCGCCCAGACGCTGGCGACGAGACTGCCGGCGAACAGCCCCGAATCGGCCCAGGGCAGCGCCGCGTCGGTATGTTCGTGCAGCAGGAATCCGAGCGACACGGCGACGAGGACGGCGGCGACCGCGCTGACGGCGACCTCGGCGGCCCGAATCCGCGCGACCAGCAGTTCGCCCGCGGCGCTGCGGCCGAGCGACCACTGCCACCAGCCATAGAGCAGGGTCGCCGCGAAAATCCCCTGCAGGGCCATGTCGGCGTAGAGTTTGATCCGGTAGAAAAAAATGCCGTACAGGGCGACGGACAACAGCGAGAAAGGGTAGTTCCAGAGGCTGCGGGCGATGGTGAGCCAGACGCCCACGACCGACACGACGAAGGCGATGGTTTCGAGCGGGGTCATGTGTCGGCCGACGGCGCGGTTGCGCCGGCTGCGCTCAAGATCCCGGGGACTGCGCGGCCGCGCGCGCCGGCGTGGTCTTCGTGAACGTGCGTTGATTGCCGCTCTGTTTCGACAGCAGGATCAGCGTCGCCCCGTTGAGCAGGACCACCTGGTCGGTCACGACGCGGGCCGCCGGCGGCAGCGGCGGTGTCGTGTCCAGATACTGCCAGACGAAGCGATCGTCCTCGAGCGACCACGTGCCGCGATAGGTGAAGAACACGGTATCGCCCACGCGCGCCTGGCCAGAAAAACTGTTGTCGGCCTTGAATTCCACGCTGTTCAAGATCTCCTGACCGGCGGGGCTGCGGGAACTGCTGGTCCAAAGTCCCGGAATCAGATCGACTCCATTTGCCTGGGCGGGAAACACCCAGCAGCAGGCCAACAGCACCACGAACATCCGAATTGACTTCATGCCCACGCCCTCGATCGCTTCGCGCCGAGATCATACGGGTTGGCGCACGGGCCGGTCAAAAAGCCGCTTCCTCCAGCGCCATCGTCGAGGCCTTGCCGGCTTTGATCGCATAGAGCAGGCCACCCGCCTGCGGCAGGATCCGTTCGATGTAGAACGTCGCGGTCGCCCGCTTGGCGCGATAAAACGCGGCGTCCTCGCCCTCGCTCGCGCGTGCGGCCTGGGTGGCCGCGACCTTCGCCATGCGCACCCACATGAAGCCGAGCGCGACGATGCCGAACAGGCGCAGATAATCGGTTGCCGCGGCGCCGGCCTCTTCGGGATCGCTCAAGCTCTTCTGCGCGATGAATCCGGTCGCGAGCTGCAGCGCGCCGAAGCCTTTGGCGAAGGACTGCACCAGGCCGCCGACCTCCGGATCTTCGGCGTGCATCTCGATGAATTCCGCAACCGGGTGGAAAAAGCGGCGCAGCGAGCGCCCGAGGTTCGCCGGCATCTTGCGTCCGACGAGATCGAGCGCCTGGATGCCGTTCGTGCCTTCGTAGATCATGGCGATGCGCGCATCGCGGACGAATTGTTCCATTCCGTTCTGCACGATATAGCCGTGGCCGCCATAGGTCTGCAGCGCCAAATTGGCACTCTCGAACCCGAGGTCGGTGAACAGCGCCTTGACGATCGGAGTCATCAGCGCGATGAAGTCCTCCGCCTCGGCGCGTTCTACCGGATCGGTCGAGCGTTCCGAGCGATCGAGCGCGTTCGCAACCCAGACACCGAGCGCGCGGCAGCCCTCGTTGTAGGCACGGATGGTCATCAGCGCGCGGCGAACGTCCGGATGCACGATGATCGGATCGGCGGCCTTCTCGGGGTGCTTTGCGCCCGCCAGCGACCGGCCCTGGAGCCGGTCCTTGGCGTAGGCGACGGCGCTCTGATAGGCCGCTTCGCCCACCCCCAGCCCCTGCGTGCCCACGGAGAGCCGCTCGCTGTTCATCATCACGAACATCGCGCGCATGCCCTTGTTCGGCTCGCCGACGAGCCAGCCCGTGGCTTCGTCGAAACTCATCTGACAGGTCGCCGAGCCCTTGATGCCCATCTTGTGCTCGATGCCCGTGCACAGCACGCCGTTGCGGGCGCCGACCGTGCCGTCCGCCCGCGGGAGGAACTTCGGTACGACGAACAGGCTGATGCCCTTGATGCCCGGCGGGGCGTCCGGCATGCGCGCGAGCACGAGATGCACGATGTTCTCCGTGAGGTCATGATCGCCCGAGGAAATGAAGATCTTCGTGCCGGTGAGCTTGTAGCTGCCGTCGGCCTGGGCTATCGCCTTCGTCCGCAGGAGCCCGAGATCCGTGCCGCAATGCGGTTCCGTGAGGCACATCGTGCCCGCCCAGCTGCCATCGACGAGCTTCGGCAGATACAGATCCTTGAGCGCCTCGGAGCCATGACTCTTGAGGGCGAGATAGGCGCCGTGCGACAGACCCGGATACAGACCGAAGGAGAGATTGCAGGCGCAGATGATCTCCTCGACGAGCTTGCTGACGCTCTCGGGCAGGCCCTGACCGCCATACGCCGGATCCGAGTTCAGCGATCCCCAACCGCCGCCGACGAAGGCCCGATAGGCCTCCTTGAAGCCCTCGGGGGTGTGCACGACGCCGTCCTGCCAGCGGCAGCCTTCGGCATCGCCGCTGGCATTGAGCGGCAGCAGCACCTCGCCGATGAACTTGCCGGCCTCCTCGAGGATGGTGTTGAGGAGATCGGGGCTCGCCTCTTCGAGGCCGGGCAGGCTCTGCAAGCTCGCCGCATCGTGCAACTCGTGCAGCACGAAGCGCATGTCGCGTAGCGGGGCGGTGTATTTCTGCATGGGCGGGTCTCCGATTTCCTAGTTGCGCAGCGGCTTGCCGGTCACGAGCAAATGTTCGATTCTCGCCAGCGTGCCGCTCGTCTTCATGAGGCGCATGAACGCGCCGCGCTCGAGTTCGAGCACGTCGTCTTCGCTGACCGGATCGACGATGTCGGCGGGTCCCCCGGAGAGCACGCCGGCGAGTTCGTCCGAGACGACGAGGTCGTGGACGGTCGCGAGTCCGCGCCGGTGATAGCTTTGCGCGGCGCTCGAGAACGCGAGCCTGCCGGCGGCGCCGGGCAGGCGCAGTTCGATGGGCTGCGGCGGCACATACCCCTCGGCGAGTTGCAGCGCGCGGGCCTTGGCGTCGGCGAGCAGGCGGTAGCGGTTCATCGTGATGCCGTCCCCGGGGCGCAGGAACAGCAGCTCTTTCGCCTGCGCGGCGGACTTCGAGACGGTCGCGGTGCTCACGGTCTCGAACACCTTGGCCGCGGCCGGCATCGGACCATGCGGCAGCAGACCGCTCGTCGACCAGCGCGCGAGCATCTCCCAACATCCGCCCCAGCCCGGCACGACGCCGACGCCGCATTCGACGAGGCCGATGTAGCTCTCGGCATGCGCCTGGATGGCGTCGCTGTGCAGCAGGATCTCGCACCCGCCGCCCAAGGCCATGCCCGCGGGCGCGCTCACGACCGGGAACGGCGCATACTTCAAGGCCTTGTAGGTCTGCTGGCCGCCCGCGATGAGTTTTTCGATCTCGCTCCAGGCGGCGATGTTGGCCGCGAAGATCGCGAGCCCCAGGTTCGCGCCCACCGAGAAATTCGTGCCCTCGTTGTAGATCACCAAGGCCTTGTACTTCGCCTTGACCAGGGGAATCGTCTTGCCGAGCAGCGTGATGATGGCCTCGTCGAGGGAGTTGCTCTTGCTCGTGAACTCGAAGCACAAGACCCCGTCACCGATGTCCCAGACCGAGGCGGAAGCGTTCTTGAGCACGGGTTGCGAGACGCGCTTGATGTCCTCGAGCAGCAGCACGCCCGCGGGCCGGCGCAACTCGTGGTACGCGCCGTCCAGCCCCAGATATTGGCGCACGCCGTCCGTGTAGCGATAGAACGTGCGGCCGACGGCCGAGCGCAGCAGCGGCGGCACGGGAAGTTTCGCCTCCTCGAGACGCGCGACGAACCAGTCGGCGCCGAGCGCGTCGATGATCTCGAACGGTCCAGCCTTCCAGTTGTAGCCGAGGCGCATGGCCTCGTCGATCGCGGCAATCTCCTCGGCCGCCTCGGGCACGAGGCCGGCTGCGTAGGCGAGGGTCTGTGCGACGACCCGCCACGCGTAGCGGCCGACTTTCGTCTGCGCGGACAGCAACGAGCGCAGCAACGCGTTGCGATCCTTGCCGCCCGCCGCGAGCTCGGCGAGTTCCGGCTTGCGCTCCGGGCGGTATTCCCCGGTGACAAGATCGATCGATTCCCTGGCTTTGCCGCCGCCCGCCCGGTTGAGACGGTAGAAGCCGCCCTTGCCCTTGCGGCCCGTGTAGCCCTCCGCGATCATTTTCTGAATCAGCGGCAAGTCGCGGTTGGCCGCGTGAAAGGCGTCGCCCGACGGCAGCGCCTTGGACAGGCTGGCGTTGATATGCGGCATCAGATCGAGTCCGACCAGATCGATGAGGCCGAACACGCCGGTCTTGGGGATGCCGAGGGGCTTGCCGATCACGGCGTCGGCCTCCTCGATCGTGAGCCCCGCATCGATCGCCTCGACGACACCCACCTGCAGCCAGTAGACGCCGAGACGATTGCCGATGAATCCAGGGCTGTCCTTGCAATACACGACGCTCTTGCCGAGGCCGAGGTCGGCGAAGTCGGACACGACCCGGGTCAATGCCGGGTCGGTCTTCGGTCCGGTGACGATCTCGAGCAGCCGCATGTAACGCGGCGGGTTGAAGAAATGCGTGATCAGGAAGTCGCGCTCGAACGCCTCGCTGCGGCCCGTGGTCAGCAGCGCGAGCGGGATCGTCGAGGTGTTCGACGAAATCGCCGTGCCGGGTTTTCGCACGGCCTCCAGCCTGGCGTAGAGGGCCTGCTTGAGGTCCAGGCGTTCGACGATGGCCTCGATGATCCAATCGCTGCCGGCGACCTTCGCCAAGTCGTCCTCGATATTGCCCGCGGTCACGAGTTTCGCCGCCTGCGCGGACATGAAGGCCGCCGGTTCGGTCTTCAACATGCGCGCGATCGCGCCCTCGGCGAGCGCGTTGCGGTTCGCCTCCCCGGCCGGCACGATGTCGAGCAACAGGACCGGTATGCCGGCATTGGCTATCTGCGCGGCGATGCCCGCGCCCATGACGCCGGAGCCGATGACGGTGGCGTGTTTGATCGCTTCCATGAGTTGCTTCGCTCCCGCTCTAGATGCGTTCGAGGATCGTGGCGATGCCCTGCCCGCCGCCGATGCACTGTGTCGCGAGCGCGTAACGCCCGCCCGTACGCTGCAGCAGACTCGCCGCTTTGCCGACGATGCGCGCTCCCGTGGCTCCCAACGGATGGCCGAGGGCGATGGCCCCGCCGTCGATGTTCAGGGTCTCGTCGCGAATGCCGAGGTCGCGGACGCAGGCCAGGGCTTGGCTCGCGAAGGCTTCGTTGAGTTCCACGACGTCGATCGCACCGATCTCGAGATTGGCGCGCTTCAGCGCTTTTCGCGATGCGGCCACGGGACCGATCCCCATGATTTCCGGCGCGCAGCCGGCGACCGCCACGCTGAGGATGCGGGCGAGCAGGGGCAGGTCGTGCCGGCGCGCGTAGTCCTCGCTGCAGACCAGCACGGCCGAGGCGCCGTCGGTCAACGGGGAGGCGGTGCCGGCCGTGACGGTGCCGCTTTGGTCGAATGCGAGCTTCAGCTGGGCAAGACCCGCGGCGGAGGTTTCCGGACGCAGACAGCCATCGACGTCGACCGGGCCGCCCTTGGACTTGATCGGCACGATCTCCTCGCGAAAATGACCCGCGCTTGCGGCCGCGGCGGCACGTTGCTGGCTGCGCACGGCGAAGGCCTCCTGCTCTTCTCGACCGATCGACCATTTCTTCGCGACGTTCTCCGCCGTGTCGCCCATGCCGAGGTAGGCGCCGGGCACGCTCGCCTGGAGCGCGGGATTCAGCAACGGATTGAAACCCGACATCGGCACGCGCGACATGCTTTCGATGCCGGCCGCGATGAACACCTCGCCCGCACCCAGCTGGATCTGACCCGCGGCGATGTGCACCGATTGCATCGACGAACCGCAGAACCGGTTGACGGTCAGGCCGCCCACCGACTGCGGCAGGCCCGCGAGCAAGCCGATCAGGCGGCCGACGTTGAGGCCCTGCTCGCCTTCCGGAAAGGCGCAGCCGACGATCAAGTCCTCGATGTCGGCCGGATCGACCTTGCTGCGCGCGACCAGTGCGGCGACGACCTGGGCGGCGAGGTCGTCGGGGCGAACGTGCCGTAACGCACCCTTGTGCGCGAGCGTAAAGGGGGAGCGGACATAGCCCGCGATCACGACGTTTTTCATACCGTTACTCCAAGGTTGACGAGCGCCGCATGGGCCTGCGCCTGCACTTCACGCAGCTCTTCGAGGGTTTCGTCCAAGGCAATCCGCTGTTCTTGCAAACGCGAGACACGGCTGGCGACCGACTTCAAGAGCAGCCGCAGCTGCTTGGCATGGGTCGGATCGACGTCGTAGAGATCGAGGTATTCCTTGATCTCGCGCAGCGTGAAGCCCAGGCGTTTTCCCCGCAAAATCAGGATCATGCGGCTGCGGTCCCGGTTCGTGTAAACCCGGTTGTTGCCGGCGCGGCAGGGCGAGATCAAGCCCTTCGCTTCGTAGAGGCGGATCGTGCGGGCGCTGACCCCGAGGTCGCGTCCGAGTTCGGTGACGCTGTACAAGGCGTTACCCGTACCGACCGCCGCGCCCTGCGCCGCGCTTGCGGACTTCATCGTTGTTGCCGTATTGGCCAAGAACCTAACCTATAGGTTAACCAGCTCCCGCATACGATAACAATTTTTTGGCCCTTTGCAAGGTTCGCGGCCGCAATTGTGACGGGGGTCGGCCCCCTGCCATGATCCGGGGCGATCTCGGGTAACATGGCGAGCGTTGCGCAGCAGCGAGGATGAGGACCCTTTGAACACCCAGGCACCGCGCAAGCCCTTCTCCATGATTCGAGAGTTCCATCTCGCGGATTGGTTCACACTGGGCAACGCGATCTGCGGGACGGCCGCCATCTTCTCGACGATCACTTACGTGCAGACCGGCTCCGTGCAGCACGTCTATTTCGCGTGCGCGCTCGTGTTCCTCGCCCTGGTCTTCGACATTCTCGACGGCCGCATCGCGCGCTGGCGCCAGAAGGCCTCCTCGATGGGACGCGAGCTCGATTCCCTCGCCGACGTGATCTCCTTTGGCGTCGCGCCGGCGATGATCGGCTATGGCTTCGGCATGCAGGGCCTCTACGACCGGATCATTCTCGGGTATTTCGTCGCCTGCGGCGTATCCCGTCTGGCGCGCTACAACGTCACGGCCGAGGCTTTGTCCGAGGGCACCGGCAAGGTCAAATACTTCGAAGGGACGCCCATTCCCACCTCGTTCCTGGTCGTCTGTCTGATCGCCGCCGCGACCTCCGTGGGCGCCATCGGCGAGAACATGTGGTCGGGAAAAATGCTTCTCGCCGGGCACGTGCTGCACCCGCTCACACTGATCTTCGGCTTGTCCGGCTCGCTGATGATCAGCCGCATCCACATCCCGAAGCTCTGAGTTCGCGGCGCCGAGCCCAAACCCTCGAGCGAAGCGCGCGTCGGCGCGCTACTATCCGAAGCGAGATGCCGACTCTCGCCGAAATCACCGACCGAATACGCGCCGCCGTCGGCAGCGATTCCGGCCTTGGAAAATCCTTGAAGCTCGACCTGAAGTCGGACGGGGTCGTCTACATCGACGGCGGCACGGTCAGCAACGAGAACAAGCCGGCCGATCTCACCATCACCGCCTCGATGGACAACCTGATCGCGCTCGGCGAAGGACGCCTGAAGCCCGCCTTCGCGATCATGATGGGCAAGCTCAAGTGTTCCGACCTGGGATTGCTCATGGAGCTCGAGGATCCGCTGCTAGCCCTGATCGCCAAGGTTTGAGGGGCGCAGCAGCCGCAGATTGACGACGATGACGCCCGCCAGCACGAGAGCTGCGCCGAGCGCGAAACGCGCGTCGATCGGATCGTCCAGCAACCAGGCCCCGAACAACACGCCGAACAACGGGGTGAGCAGCGAGAGCAGCATCAGACGCGAGGTCAGGTAGCGGCGCAGCAGCCAGAACCAGATCAGGTAGCTCGCGATTGCGATGATCGCCGTCTGAAACACGATCGAGAGCAGCGTCAGCGGCGTCCACTCGACCACCGCCTGCCCGGTCGCCGCGGCAAAGGCGCCGAGCACCAGCGTCGCGGTCGCGACTTGATAGAGGACGGTTTTGGCGGTCGCGGCCGAGCCCACGCGGCCGCGGCGCAGGACGACGTTGCTGAATCCCCAGCTCACGCCGCCGAGCAAGGCGAGCGCGTCCCCGGTGATCAGCTCCTCGACCGGGCGGCCGCCGAAGCCGAGGAACGCGAGCACGATGCCGAAGAACGCGATGCCGATACCCACCCACTGCGCGCGATTGAGCCGCTCCTCGGGCAGGAATTGCAACCCCAGCGCCGTGAAAATCGGCGCCGTGTAGAGGAAGACGACGCAGTGTGCCGCGGTCGTATGCAGGAGCGCTTCACCGGCCAGAATGAATTCCATCGAAAACATGAGGCCGAGCAGCAGGCCGCTCGGCAGGGTGCCGTCGCTGAAGGCGCGGCGGCCTTCACGCCACAAGACCCACGCGCCGAAGAACACCGAGGCACCGCCGAACCGCAGCGCGAGTTGCATGACCGGAGCGGCGTTCGCCGCGACGCCTTTCAAGGCGACCTGCTGAAAACCCCACACCACGCACAGCGCGACGACGAGCCCCACGGCACGCAGATCGAGTGGCCGACGGACCGGAATGGCGGAGAGAGAGGAGGACACGAATCACCGGGACTTGAGCGGGCTGCGCAGTCTAACCCGTGCGCGAGCCCGCGCGCTGCCCCGCCGACACCTCAGTGCGTGCCGCTCGCCGCCGGCGCGGGTGCCGCGGCCGCCGCCGCGGGAACCGTCGCGGCGGGCGCGGCCACCGCGGGAGTCGTCGACGCCGGAGACGCTGCCGCGGGAGACGCCGCCGCGGGAGTCGCTGCCGCGGGAGTCGCCGCCGCGGGAGTCGCCGCCGCGGGGGTCGCCGCCGCGGGGGTCGCCGCCGCGGGAGTCGCCGCCGCAGGGGTGCTCGCCGCCGGCGCGGCGATCGCTGGCGCGGCCTCGTGCCGCGCGTCGGCGCGTGCCAGTTCCTCGGGGGAAGGGGGCAGTTGCTGCGCCGTCAATCGTGCCGCGCTGATCACGGCCGGATCGTCCCGCAGGCGCACGTACAGCTGACCGTCGGTCAGGTGCGGTACGGGCAGGGTCGTGCCGGGAAACCCGTCGGGAACGTGCACGGGGTGCGCGAAGTGCGGATCCTCGGACAGCGAATCGACGAGGAACAAGTTGCTGCCCGACAACTTGCACGCGAGTTCGGGCGTGGCCGGGCATTGCAATTCCTTGAGCACCGGCAGACGCACGAGCGTCGCCAGCGGCTGCCACTCGCCGGGGACACCGTTCGCGGTCACCCGGAACTGCAGCGGTCCGAAGGCCGAGGAGCCGAATGCCTTGGCGGGGTTCAGCGTCGCCACGGCGACGTGCGCGTCTTCGAGCGTAAGGCCCCCGTTCGCGACGCTCAACGTGGTCGCGTAGCCGTCGTCGTCGGTCGCCACTTCGACCGTCTCGTCGCGCGCGAACCGCGTCGGCGACTGTGTCCGCAGCGAGAAGATCAGCTTCGCGTCCTGTGGCACCTCGTTCTGATTGGTGAGGAGGATGTTGCTGTCGCTGCTCGACGCCGAGGGCTGTACGCTCTTGCTGATCAGACGCACGCTCGGTCGTGCCGCATCGATGGTCACGGTGAGGGGATAAGGCCGTCCGTCCTTGAGCAGCACGCGCGCCGTCGTTCCCGTGTCGGGCTTCAGGGCGGCGCCCTCCGTCGCGTTCGCGAGACTCATCGTCAGTTCGTCCTGGCCGTTGCGGGTCGACAGCTTGCCGGGCAGGAAGATCAGCCCGTTCAGGGTGAGGCTCGCGACTTCGTCGAGCCGGCTGCCCCGCAGCGTCCCCTCGCTGTCACCGGCATGAATCTCGAAGCCTTCGAGATGACTCGCCTCGGAGAACGCCCGCAACTGCACGGGCTGCGGTTCGCTCGTGCCGAACTGCTGCACGAGCAGGGTGACGTCGCCCGGCTGCGCCCCGGTCAGGGGCAGCTTCAATTCCACTTCGTTCGGCTTGACGGATTTCCAGTCGACCTTGAGATCCTTGCCGGCCGGGTCCTTGAGCATGATCGTATCGATACAGCTGACGTTGTTCGCCTGCAGATGCACGGTTTCGTCGCGGCCGACGATCAAGGGGGACTGATTGCCCGACACCATCTGCCAGGGCTGCGCATGCGCGTTGACGAGGCTGAACGTCGGGCCGTCGTAGGGATCGAATCCCCAAAACCCGTGCAGTTCCCCTTCGACGGTGTCGCCGAGACTGGCCGTCCCGATCCCGGTGGTGTCGACGACCAAGCCGCCACGGCCCGGATCCTTTTGCACCGGCAGATCGATGGTCTTGCCATCGCTGCCGGTCAGCCGCAGCGTCATGTCGTGCGCGTAGGCGGTCGAGAACACCAGCGGCGCGCCTTCGACCGGCAGGACCAGCGTGGCCTTGCGCGCGCAATAGATCTCCTTCGGATCGAGCGCGTGCAGGGGCGGCAGCTGCGGCTTTTCGACCGCCGGCAGCGCGGTCACCAGGACCGATTTGGGATTGTTGAAGGAGGGCGCGGCGTTCAAGGTCAGCGCCAGGCGGTCGGCCCTCGCGGTAGGCAGCGCCGGGATGTACTGATACTGCGCCGTATGGAATAGATCGAGGAGACGGGCGATGTCGAGCACCGACGCCACATACGGGCTGTAATAGCCATAGCTGAGCTGCGGTGTATAGCTCGCCTCCATCGCCAGATCCGCGGCAGGTCCCGAGGTCAGGGCCTCGACGATCGAGGTGCTGTGACCGTCGTTGAGGATCAGCGTCTCCTGGCCCTGCATCAGACAGGGCGCCTGCAGGGCCGGCAGTTTCTCCAGACATTTGTCGTCCACGCGGATCGCGAGGCTGCGGGCCAGCAGAGGAGCGACGTCCTTGAGTTTCCCCGGATCGGTCTCGTCGAAGGAACGGATCGTGTGCAGATAGGCCTCGAGGCGCGAACGGTCCAGCGCCGCCTGGTTCAGGTCCTGCGAGGTGCGCACGAACACGCCGGGCCGGCCCCGGACCGCGCTGACCAGGGTGCGGAAATCGCCGCCCGTTTCGGGCGCGAGAAAGACCAGCACCTGCTGCGCCTCGGCCGGGACCGTCACCGACAGGCCGTCGCGCGCACAGCGGTCGCTCCAGGTCGCACAGCGAAAAAACCAATCCGGCGGCGGCGGATTGGTGGCGCCATTCAAGAAGGCGGCGATCAGCAAATAATGCGCCGACTGGGTCGGCGGCAGATCGGCTTTGATCCACAGCCGATCGCCCGGTGCGAGGTTCGGCACCTCGGCGATCGGCAGAGTCCTGTCGCCGCGGGTCACCTTGACTTCGAGCGTCGGGCCCGACAGATCGAACGGCGCCGGCGTCGCCTGCGCGACGGTGGCAATTCCACAGAGTAAGAGGCAAAGAGCGATTGAAAATTTCATTACTGCGTTTGCTAAACCTTGCGGGACGCCCGGCCGGTACCCTCGTTGGAGTCGCGGATCTGAGCGGAGTTCGCGCGCACCCGCGGCCGCGTTGCCGCAAAGTCGAAATGGTAGAGCGGCGGGCAGGTTAGCACACGTGACATCTGCGTTAGCTGGACGCGCATGCCGCATCGCAACGGCCCGGGCCGGCAGCTCCCGCGATAGGCAGGCCGCGCCGGGTTCAGCGCGCGAACAGCCGCGTCGGGTCTTGAAATGACTTGAATTCGAGCGCGTTGCCCGAGGGGTCGAAGAGGAAAAACGTCGCCTGTTCCCCCACCTGTCCGGGAAAGCGGATGTGCGGTTCGATCTCGAATGGCGCGCCCGCGGCGCGCAGCCGATCCGCAAGCGCGTGCCATTGGCGCCACTCGAGCACCACGCCGAAGTGAGGCACGGGCACCTCATGGCCGTCCACCGGATTCGATGTCCGCACGTACGCCTTGGCGCCACGATCGAGATGCGCGACCAATTGATGTCCGAACAGATCGAAATCGATCCAGGCGTTGTCGCTGCGGCCCTCGGGGCAGCCGAACAGACCGCCGTAGAAGCGGCGGGCCGCGGCCAGATCGTGAACGGGAATCGCGAGGTGAAAGGGCGGGGTCACGGGCATAGCATAGCGAATTGGCCGACAGGACGACATTTTTGCCAGGTGCCGGCTGATGCGAGGCGCCGGCTCATGCGTGGGAGCCGACCGGAGGTGCACTCGGGGACGGCCTCAGGCTATGCTGCCGCGATGCACAGCAAGGGACTCAATCGCCGCGAGTTGCTCGCGGCCGGGCTATGCGCCGCGGGCGCCGGCCTGGTCACCCCCTTGTTCGGCGGCATCGCTTCGGCCCGCCAGGGGCGCGTCCCGGCGGCGCTCGCCGCCTACATCGCCGACTATATGGCGGCGATGAACGCGCCGGGTCTCACGCTGGCCCTGGCCGACGGCCGAGACCGCGTCACGACCGCCTCCTTCGGCTTCGTCGATCTCGCCGCGAAACAGCCGGTCACCCCTCAGCACCTGTTCGAGATCGGCTCGATCTCGAAATCCTTCGTCGCGCTCGTGATCCTGCAGCTGCAGGACGAAGGGAAACTCACGGTCCACGATCCGATTTTGGGTCATCTGCCCTGGTTACCCATGGAGGCGCCCTATGGTGAGGTGCTGATCCATCATTTATTGACGCATACCTCGGGACTGCCCGACGATCCGCCGCTGTTCCCGTTCGAGTCCGGCGGGCGCGCCGTCCAGACCTTCACGCCGGGCACACAATTTCACTACAGCAATTGGGGCTTCGACGTGCTCGGCCACCTGGTCGCCAAGCTCGACGGCAGCTCGTGGCCCGAGGCCGTGACGCGCCGGCTGCTCACGCCGCTCGGCATGGCCTCGACGATCGCGACGATCGGCAGCGCGGCGGCGCCGAGACTTGCGCAGAGCTATCTACCACTCTACGACGACCGGCCCTATCCGCGTCATGGGCCCCTCGCGGTTGCGGGACCCCTGAGCTTCGAACTGGCCTCGGGCAGCATCGTCTCGACGCCCGGCGACATGGCCCGCTATCTGCGCCTGTTGATCGATCACGGGGTCGGTCCTTCCGGTCGACTCGTTTCGGAAGCGGCGTTCCAGGCCTTCACGACGCCGTTCATCGCGGCCGAGGAATTCGGTCCCGGTGCGAGCTACGGCTATGGCATCGCCGTGGACCTGCTCGATGGTCACCGGCGTTTGCGACACACCGGAGGCATGGTCTCCTTCATGTCCTCGCTGCAAGTCGATCTCGACGCCGGCATCGGGGCTTTCGCCTCGATCAACGCGCAACTCGGCTATCGGCCCAATCCGGTCACCCAGTACGCGATTCGCACGTTGCGCGCCGCCGCCGACTCGAAGCCGGCTCCTGCGCCGCCCGCGCCCGACACCGATGCCGTGCTCGAGGATCCAGGGGCCTATGCCGGCGTCTATACGGCGCCCGATGGTCGCCGACTCGAGATCATGGCCAAGGCGCAATCCCTGGAGTTGCGCGCGGACGGCGAGCATCTGCCGCTGCAGCACCTCGGCGGCGATCTTTTTCTTGCCGAGCATCCGCGTTTCGCGCTCTACCCGCTGCTGTTCGGGCGGGCGCCGGTCCCGCCGGCGCCGTCGGCGGATGCGAGACCCGCCGTGCCACCGGCCGTGACCGATCTCGGAATCGGCCCCGATTGGTTCGCCAACCCACGTCACCCCGGATCCCTCGTGGCGGCTCCGTCCCCCGCGCTGGCGGCAGAGGCACCCGAGCTCGCCGCCTATCCGGGTCTTTATCACACGCAGGATCCCTGGGTCGGATCGGTGCGTATCGTCATTCGTCGCGGACGCCTCTGGTTGAATGGCACGACACCGCTGCAGCCGATCGGCAATCATCTGTTCCGATATGCCGACGAGCCACAAAGTCCGGAGACGGCCGAGTTTCGCGCGATCGTCGACGGGCGTGCGCAAGTGCTGCTCGTCGATGGCGGCGTGTTGCGCCGACTGCCGGAAACATGAGGGTTCAAGGATGAGCAAGAGACGCGTGGCCGATGCGATCGTCGAGCGCCTGCGGGCGCACGAGACGGCGCGGGTCTTCACGGTGGCGGGCGAGAGTTACCTGGACGTCCTGGACGCACTCTACGACGAACGGTCCAGCGTGCAGGTCGTGACCTGCCGGCACGAGGCGGCCGCGGCCAACATGGCGGAGGCGAGCGCGAAACTCACCGGTCGGCCCGGAGTCGCGTTCGTGACGCGCGGCCCCGGGCTCGCGCATGCGAGCATCGGCGTCCACACGGCCCAGCAAGACGCCACGCCGATGTTGCTCTTCGTCGGGGAGATTTCGCGCGAGGACCGCTTTCGCCACGCCTTTCAGGAGGTGGATCTGGCTCAGACCTTCGGCGATCTGGCCAAGGGGGTTTTGCGCATCGAGGTCGGTGAGCGCGCCGGGGAGATCGTCGATCGGGCATTTCAACTCGCGACGACGGGCCGACCCGGACCCGTCGTAATCGGCCTGCCCGAGGACGTGCTCGGCGAGCCCTACGCCGCGGCGTCCCTGCCCGTCGGTGCGTTGCCGGTGCCGGGCGTCGCGGGTGAGGCGGTCGCCGCGATCGCCTCGCGCCTGCGCAGCGCCGCGCGGCCTTTGGTCTGGTTGGGCGGCAGCGGCTGGTCGAGCGCCGACGTTGCGGCCGTGCAAGGTTTCGTCGAAGCCTGGCAGTTGCCCGTCGTGACCGGCTTTCGCCGCAAGGATCTCTTTGCGAACGGGCACTCGTGCTACGCCGGCGAACTCGGTTTCGGCACGTTCCCGGCCTTGCTGCAGCGGCTGCGCGAGGCGGATCTGTTGCTCGTGCTCGGTGCGCCGCTCGGTGACGTCGAGACCGGCGGCTATCGGTGGCTCGATCGCGGCAGTACGGCCGCGCGCCTCGTGCACGTACACCCGGACGCCGGCACGCTCTCGGCCTGGTATCCGGCCAGTCTCGCGGTCACGGCGCACCCCGGAGTGGTCGCGGCCGCGCTGCTGACGGCTGCGCCGCCGCGTGCGCAAGCGGCCCCGTGGCGGGCATGGACACGGGCCGCGCGGGCCGACCAGGAGTCATTCATGGCGCCCGTCGAGGTCTCCGGCGCAGTCAACCTCTCGCAGGTGTTTCACGAGTTGCGCGCCAGTTTGGGCGCGCAGGCGCTGATCGCGAATGGGGCCGGTAATTATGCCGCCTGGCTGCATCGTTTCTATTCGCACGATGCGTATCCGTCCCAGGTTGCGCCCGGCAGCGGCGCCATGGGTTACGCGGTGCCGGCCGCGATCGCCGCCAAGCTGTGCTTCCCGGAACGTGAGGTCGTCGGCGTCGCGGGCGACGGCTGTTTTCTCATGGCGGTGCAGGAACTCGCCACGGCGGCATCGCTGGGCTTACGCCTGATCTACCTGGTCGTGAACAACGGCTCCTACGGCACGATCCGCATGCACCAGGAGAACCGCTTCCCCGGAAGACGCCTGGCGACGGATCTCGTGAACCCGGATTTCGTCGCGCTCGCGCGCGCCTTCGGGCTGGCCGCGTGGCGGGTCGAGGCGACCGCACAGTTCGGGTCCGCGCTGCAGGCCGCCCGGGCGCAACCGGGCCCGGCTTTGATCGAACTCGTCACTTCGATTCGGGACATCTCGCCGGGGAAGCTGCTGCCCGCGAATTGAGCGTCGCCGCAAAGCGCTCGAGCCAGGCTCGGACCACCTGCGGATTCTCGCAGTGGTACTGGGCTCGCACCCGGTTTCCGACCGCGACCGACATCCCCTCATAAGCCTCCACCGCGACGAAGCCGTCGCGATCGGTGAGGTCGTCGCCGACGTAGACCGGACGGCGATTCGCGAACGGCGCTTCCCGGAGGAATTCCCGGATCGCGGTCCCTTTCGTCTGCAGGCTGGGCTTGAGTTCCACGACCATGTGCCCATCGAGCACGTGATAGTGCGCGCCGAGCGGCGCCGCGATGAGCCGCATCGCGGCCCGCGCCTCGCGCTCGAACTGGGGCGCGCCGTTGAAGTGCAAAGCCAGGGCGCGGCCCTTGTCCTCGAGGAACGTCCTCGGCCGGCCTGCGGTGAACGCGTGCAACGCCTCGCGTGCCGCATCGAGTCGGCGATCGGGGCCGCGTTCGCCGTGCAGCTCCCCCGTGGCACTGCGTCGCTCGATGCCGTGCAAGCCCGCGGCCGCGGGGCGCCATGGCGCGAATATCACGTCGAGCATCGCGATGCTGCGCCCGCTCACCAGCGCGAGCGCGCCATCGAGGTCCGCGGCGATCGCGCTCAGCAACTCTTGCAACGCGCGGTCCGCGCGCACGCTCGCCGGCGTGGGGCTGAACTCCAGCAGCGTGCCGTCGACGTCGAGGAACAGACAGGCGTCGCTCGCGGGCAGGGGTGGCATCGGATGTAAGTTTTTCAATTCCCGCTCATTTTTTCACGGGATTTTCCGACGAAATTTATCTGTTAGCATTTTGATCCGACGTGAGACAGGAGACGAAGTGTATCGATCGATCTTAGTGCGCTTCGTGCTCCCCGTCACGCTGGCTTCCTGCGTCGTCGCGTATTTCGCGCTGCCTTACGTGGACCGCCTGCTCGCCGAATGGTTTCGCTCCGACATCGAACTGCGCGCGCAACTGCTCATGAGTTCGATGGAGGAACCGATCGAGGACCTCGTCGTCGACGGCAACACCGAAAAGCTGCGCGCCTATCTCGCGCGCATCACGAGCGACCAGCGGCTCATGGCGATCGTGCTGTGCCGTGCCGACAACCTGACGATCCTGCGTACGGAACGCGCGCCCGCGGCCGTGGGTTGCGATCTCGATCTCGGCGATCGACCGGAATCGACGCGCATCCTTCAACTCTCCAGCGGGTCGATCCAGGTCTCGCAGTTTCGATTCGATAAGGGCAGGACGCCGTTTCGGGTGCTGCTCGTGCACGACCTTTCGTTCGTCGACCGCCGGCAGCGCACCGTGCGCGATTTTCTCCTCTTGTTCCTCGCGATCACGGTGCTGCTGCTGGCCTTGCTGGTCGTATTCGCCGCATGGCTGCAGATCCGGCGCTGGGTTCGTTTGCTGATCGGCGACATTCGCGGCAAACGCTTTCTGGACGATGCGGATTCCTCGCGCGGCGCCCTGCCGGTGCTGTCCCAGGTTCGTCAGGCACTGGCGGAAATGGAGCAGCGGCAGCGCTTGGAAATCGATTTTCACGAGAACTGGACGCCGCAGGCGCTGCGCCAGGTCGTCAGGGATCACCTGCTCTCACCGCAGGTGATCATCGTCTCGAACCGCGAACCCTACATCCACAACCGCGACGCGGACGGCCGGCCGGAGGTGCAGGTGCCGGCAAGCGGCATGGTGACCGCGCTCGAGCCGATCGTGCGTGCGTGTGCGGGCGTCTGGGTCGCGCACGGCAGCGGCCCGGCGGACCGCGAGGTCGTGGACCGCTACGACCGCCTGCGGGTGCCCCCCGACGATCCCGCCTACGTGCTGCGCCGGGTCTGGCTCACCGCGGCGCAGGAGGAGGGTTACTACTATGGGTTCTCGAACGAGGGTCTGTGGCCGCTGTGCCATCTCGCCTACGTCCGCCCGGCGTTTCGCGCGAGCGACTGGCGGACCTATGTCGAGGTCAACGTGAAATTCGCCGACGTCGTGCGCGCCGAATCCACGAGCGACAGTCCCGTCATCCTGATCCAGGACTTTCACTTCGCGCTGCTTCCCCGATTCATCCGCGCGAACATCCCGAAGGCGACCATCGTCCTGTTCTGGCACATTCCCTGGCCCAACGCCGAAACCTTCGGCGTCTGCCCCTGGAAGAGCGAGTTGCTGGTGCACATGCTCTCGGCCGACATCCTCGGTTTCCACACGCTCTACCACTGCCAGAATTTTCTCGACACGGTGGACCGCTTCGTCGAATGTCAGATCGACCGCGAGCACATGACCGTCACGCTGCAAGGTCACGTCTGTCGCGTCGCCTCCTATCCCATCTCGATCGAATGGCCGCCGCGGTGGCTGAAGAACCTGCCCAGCGTCAAGCGCAGCCGCGAAGTCGTGCGTGAGCGCTATCACATCGGCGCCGACGTCAGCGTGGGCCTCGGCGTCGAGCGCTGGGACTTCACGAAGGGCATACTCGAACGCTTTCAGGCGCTCGAGGTGTTGCTCGACCGGAATCCACGCCTGCGCGGTCGCATCACCTTGTTACAGGTGGCCGCGCCGTCGCGCAGCCAGTTGCCGGCCTACCAGGCCTTGCAGCGCGACACCCTGAGCGAGGTCGAGCGCATCAACGAGAAGTTCTCGGCCGGTGATTGGCGGCCGATCGTCCTGCTCGGCCAGCACCAGGAGCCGCAAAGCGTGTTCGAACTGTATCGGGCCGCCGACTTCTGCCTCGTCAACAGCCTGCACGACGGCATGAACCTGGTGGCCAAAGAATTCGTGGCGGCGCGCGACGACGAGGACGGCGTGCTGATTCTGAGCACCTTCGCGGGGGCGTCGCGTGAACTGCCCGAGGCGGTGCTCGTCAACCCGTTCGACGTCGCGGAAACCGCCGACGCGATGGAGGCGGCGCTGACCATGAGCCGTGAGGAACGCCGCAATCGCATGGTTTTGATGCGGCGCACCGTGCAGGAAAACAATGTTTATCGATGGGCCGGACGCATCCTCATGGACGCCGCGCGCATCCGCCAGCGCCAGAATCTGACCGTCGGCACGCGTCGTTATGGCACCTGAGCGCGCGCCGCGCCTTCGGCGACCACGTTGACCGGCGACTGCGGTAACCGGCTACCACGGTGACCGGCGACCGCGGCTCGGAGGCCGCCCCTGCCGGCGCGCCGGCTGATGCATTTCGCGCTTTCGGCCTATGGCGGTCGCCCCCGCCTTGTGAAACGATCGTCCCTGCGGTTGCTTCCATAAGGGTCTCTCAAGAACCATGTTCGTCAACGCCATCGGCACCGCTTTACCCCCGCGGCGCTACACCAAGAGCGAATGCTGGGACGCCTTTGCGAGCTCCGCTTGGTTCGATCGTCTCGACGCTCGGGCACGCACCGTCGCGAAAATGGTCCTGACCCGCAACAACGGCATCGAGGCCCGCCATCTTGCGCTCGAGAGTCTCGACGAAGTCTTCGCGATCGATCCGGACACGCTGCAGCGCCGCTACGTTCAGCACGCGCCGCGACTGGCCGCCGAGGCCGGAGCGCGCGCGCTCGCCAGGGCCGGTATCGCCGCCGATGCGATCGATGCGGTCATCGTCACTACCTGCACCGGCTATCTGTGTCCCGGTTTGAGCGGCTACGTGCTCGAGGCCTTGGGTTTACGCGCCGGAGTGCTCGGATTCGACCTCGTCGGCCAGGGCTGCGCCGGCGCGCTGCCGAACTGGCAGGTGGCCAATGCGCTGCTCGCCGGTCAACAGGCCGAACACGTGCTGTCGATCTGCGTCGAGGTATGCAGCGCGGCCATGTATCTGGACAATGATCCCGGCGTGTTGATCAGCGCCTGCCTGTTCGGCGACGGCGCCGGCGCGGCCGTGCTGTCGAGACAGCGACCGGCCGCCGGCCGGCGTATCGAGTGGCGCGGCAGTCGCTCGCTGACCAAGCCCGAATCGCGCGATTCCCTGCGCTTCGAACAACGCGGCGGCTTGTTGCGCAACATCCTCACGCGGGAGGTGCCGCGCCTGGCGGGCGAGCATGCGGAACAGGTCCTCTCCGACCTGCTGCGCGGCGTCGGTGTCGAGCGCGAGGCGATCAGCGCATGGATCCTGCACGCCGGCGGTCGCGACGTCCTGTTCGCTTTGCAGGACAGCCTCGGCGTCGCCAGCGAGGACCTGCGCTACAGCCGCACGACGCTGCGCGAATACGGCAACCTGAGCAGCGCCTTCGTCTACTTCGTGCTCGACGCCGCGCTCGCCGACGGCGCGCCGGGCGGCTACTGGTGGATGTCGTCGTTCGGGGCGGGCTTCACCTGCCACGGCGCCCTGTTGGCCGTCGAGTGAGCGTCATGGATTTGCAGCGGCGGGTGGAGCCCGAGATCCTCGACGGACTCGATGCCGACGAGCCCCAGGCGCGTCGCTCGCGGCGCGACCTGCAGCGCGTGCACCGGGTCATGCGGTCGGCATCGATTCTGCGGGCGGCGCTCGCCCGGCTGCAATTG
>Ga0209208_10002058_pt1 | contig 28689 bp, 20 predicted proteins | sample S1TSphfallax_3_FD_187694 | JGI IMG/M metagenome (GOLD analysis project Ga0209208, IMG submission 187694) | Host-associated microbial communities from peat moss isolated from Minnesota, USA - S1T2_Fd - Sphagnum fallax MG (SPAdes) (version 2) | ecosystem: Host-associated > Plants > Peat moss >...
TCACTTGGAGAAAATTCTAATTCTTTTTGGCCAAACCTATACCTCTTGGCAAAACCTCCATCTCTTCATGGCTAACTTTTAATTGTTGACAAAACCTTTACTTTTTCTTCACTAAATCTCTATCTTTTGGAAACTTCTATTTATTCATGGTTAAATTACTCCTATTAACAAAACCTCTACCTTTTGACAATTTTTTTTTTTTTTTTTAATTAACCTAAAGACTATTCTTTTGACAAAATCTTTTAACAAAACTTTTTGGCTACTTTGTTTGACCTTGCTATCCTATTTACATAGTTACATTATTGATTTAACTTGTTTTTTATTTGTGTACATATTTTCCTATTTAGGCAACGACCTAGCTATTTACCTACCTTTGAACCTCATCATACGTATTTATTTACCTACCCACACACCCATTCACCTACCTGCCCACCTTACTACCTATCATTTACATGATGCTAATGTATGTCAATGTATGATATACAACATATGAAAGTATTACATCAAACGAACTAACAACCATTTTAATCATATTTGAGCCCAATCTTAATAAATGGTAACCTTAAATGCGGTTATTGCTAATTCAATCAACTTTTATGACCCACATGTAAGTATTACATATTTTGCAAGTTATTATTAAAAGCTAAAGTAATCAAAGATCCAATCACAAAATACAATACCCACATATGAAAACAATGTCATTTTAGATACAATACACATCAATAATTATTACATATTTTGTGGGAAAAAAAAAATCATTTTTTCGAAATTTTTTTTTCTTTTTTTATCATAAACTTTTTTCTTCTAATTTTTTAATTTTTAATCTTCATCAGTTGTGTCATTGAACATGCATATTTTATGCCAAATACTTGGGTATTACACAAACCACCCAAGAAAAACCAACCAACATTTTATGCTTCAAATGTGGGTATTGGAAACTTAAGCTAACAAAATTAATGTTTATTTTGTGACCTCTATGTAGGTATTTCCATTGAACTTTATGTTTATTGAAGTTCTTTTAGTGCAATAATGCAATATTGCAATATGTTTCAAACTTGTAGTTTTAGGGAAAATTTTCAGCGAAGTATTAATGCAATGCTCACATTCAAGGCATGCAAACATAATATAAATGTGAGGTTACAATTGTAATAAGACAAAACTTATATGTATTGATGCAAATATCACATTTATCAAAACTTTTTAAAATGTTCAAAAAATGGAAACATGAATTCCATGTCATTTTTTATGCCATAAAAATCCAAAAAATATATATATACAACTTTCTAGCCTTGAAAGAGCTCTTTTTAAATTTATATTCATTAGCCATCATGCCATGTGTTCACCAATAAGTTCTTGTTGTAACCATTTTAATAACATGTTGATGAGTGTAAAGTTGATGGTGATACAATTGGAGTTGAATGACATTGATTACAAATTAGTGTTTCATACTTATTCAAGGTTTACATCAAACACATGATACACATTAATATTCTATCCTAGGGTCAGTTTCCACATTGACAAAACGAATTATTATCATTTTTCAAAACATGAATTTTATTTTTATATTTTTTGAAATTACATATTTTTCATCATCTATTATAATATTGTGATGAGTAGTGAAATTATTCAGAGAGTGTAGCCTACGATAATTATGACAATTTTGAACATGCAATTTCATATTTTCATTAAATTTCATTTCACTACTTTGAGGATTATTTAATGTCAAAACTGACCTTAAGGTAAGGTATGCAAGTTTGAAAAATGTAAACAAGACCCAAAAAGAATTATATGTGTATGAACACACAACATCTATTGGATTTTTTCCAAAAGGAAAAATTGGGAAATTTTTAAGAAACAAATTATTTTCGAAAAATAGGAAATAAGTGAAAAAAAAATTTAAATCATTTTTTCGGATTTTAAAGACCAGAAAAATCGGAAAAACATGGGGAAAAACAAAAAAACCTTTAAGACAAAGCTAAGAAAAACAGAAATTTTTGGAATTTTTTTTAATTTCTTAAAAAACAGAAAAAGGAAATAAAAAAAGGGGAGGGTGGGAAATCTTCTCCTTGAATTTGTTTTTTACAAGAAAAAAAATCTTCAACAAAAAACAGAACAAAAAGAAAAGACAAAAAGAAACCCCACCTCAAGTTTGGTTTGGTTTAGGTTAAAGGGTTAGGGTTCATTCCAAAACAGCCAAAACGGCCTCATACACAACTGGTGTATTTGCTAACAACTGGTTCACTCATGTGAAAATTTCAAGCTTGTTTGGATACAACAACCAGCTGTCCCTTTGGAATTGTTAACTGTTCTTCAATACTAAGGACTGTTGTGGCTTTAGGGTCAGTCACCTCAAGCTCCAAATTGGCAATTTACACCATTGCCAAAGCTAATAGCATGGAAAATATAAAATCAACTGAGTCAATACCAGATTCATGTGATGACAAAAATCAGAGTGCTCAAAAAGTCCAGAGCAAGCATTAGGCCAAGAGGAGCTCTAAGTGCCCTTCACAGCAGAATAATTTCATGTTCCTGTGAACTGTCTAAACCCTACACAAAGAAAATGGTTTCTTCTTGTATCCATAGACAACAAATTCTTTTCGAGGGAAGTACTTGGTGAACTTTTTCCCACATTGTGACTTGCAGGAAAAGCAAGTGGTTCTGCCCCACAAGAATTGTAACCTAATTGTATACCATGTACTTTGGAGTAGCACTGAACTTTTGATAGCCTTTGATCACCTTGTTGACTGCCTCCAAGAAGTCCTTCTCAGTGACAGTTTTCCGACGGGCTCGAATTGCATACATACCTGCCTCGGTACACACACTACGAATATCGGCACCTGCACATTCAACATGCATTACACTTTGGTGAAAGCTATAACTATCACCATCTATGTTACTGCCTTCCCACAAGGATCTGGAAAGTGGAATGGGCTGCACTGGCCCCACAGTTGGAACTTGATGTCACCCACTGGAAATCTATACAACCAGAGAAGATGACTTCAAATTCAAGACTGAAAAAGAATACATAATTTCACACAAAGGGTGAGGAAAAGCGCCTCAAAGCATCAAGCCATCCTTACTTCTAGGGTCATAGCAATGGAACAATTGACTGCACATTCATTCAAGCTAGATTTCCCCATTCTAATACACCTCCATAGAACGAAGTGTATGGAGGGTTCTGTTCCATTGGCAACCAAACTCCGCTGTCCAAACCCCAAGAGATTGTCTAGACCTGACAAGGAAGCAGTAGCTCTAACACACAAGGCCAGTGCATCTTTTTCACAGTGGGCTATAAAGTTCTAGGGCATTGAAAGTCATGTAATAATTTGTAGCATTCATGACCTAAGATTCAGCCATGGTGCTTTCGCATAATGATAATCACAAGCTTTGGCAAAGTCTATGGAAACTTGGAGCATCACCACAGGAAGCAAGAAGTTACTGTTCAGTTGTCAACTTTTTCCTTTCTGACAAGTTTCCACACAGCCACTGTATGGTAGAGAAGTAAAAGGAAGGGACACAAACCTGTGGAATTGGGACATAAACGAGACAGAAGCTCAAAGCGAATGTCACGCTCGCAGTTCATGGTACGGGTGTGGATCTTGAAGATCTGGGTCCTGCTTTCAAGGTCAGGCAGCCCAAACTCAACCTTGCGATCCAGCCGCCCTGGCCGAAGAAGTGCTGGATCTAGTGTATCAGGCCTGCACATACAATACAATAATAAGATAACAAGGAAAATAGTCTAAATCTTCTGGGATATCAAAATTATTATCAAAATAAAATAAAATAAAATTTAAACACACTTTTCTGATTACTCTTCAACATGTAACCAATTACACACTGTTAGAATAGTCAAATGTGAATCAAACCAACTGTTCCCACTTGACAAAGCATTGTGAAGATATGAGGTGAGCAGTGCTCAACTTGAGGAACATAACCAAACTCCATAAATGTTGCACCAAGAAAGAAGCCTGTACCTGTTAGTTGCCATCAACACTTTAATATTGCCCCGAGCATCAAACCCATCAAGCTGATTTACAATTTCAAGCATAGTGCGCTGTACTTCATTGTCACCCCCCAATCCATCATCGAATCGAGCTCCTCCAATTGCATCAACCTCATCAAAGAACACAATGCAGGCCTTCTTTGATCGAGCCATCTGGAACAAAGAAAAATATGATTAGGCAATAGGAGAATACTGCAATAAACACAAAAAGGAGAAATATCTTTGCGAGACAAAGACTTATCCCAGGAATCTCTTAAATGTCAAGCATGGCTAAACTGGATATGTTGTCAAAACACCAGCAAACTCAAATCTAGCATCGCACAATCCAGGCAGTCCTTTTTATGTCTGATCTGCCTCCTGAGGTTGAATCTTTGACCAAAGCTTTATTACCTGGAACAACTCACGAACCATACGAGCCCCTTCTCCAACATACTTCTGGACAAGCTCGCTCCCAATGACACGAATAAAGCAAGCATCTGTTCGATTGGCAACAGCACGTGCCAATAGGGTCTTCCCTGTCCCAGGAGGGCCATAGCAAAGAACTCCCTTAGGTGGGTCTATCCCCAGCTTCACAAACTTCTCTGGGTGTAACATAGGCAGCTCCACCACCTACACATAGACATGCAGGTAACAAGCTTCAAAAGTGGTATGCCAAAAGAACTCTCTTGCACAAAACCTGAAATCTGACCATCTCCTGCAACTATGGGACTCTCTACCAAGCATCAGTCTTCCTCACATGATAATACTCCATTTTAATTTACCCCAGTGCAGAAGTGACTTTCAATTTGAAACACTCCAGCATGCACATCTTGCCTAATACCATTTTTGGAACCATTACCAAATATCCATTCATACAAGAGTTAGCAACCCCTATTATCAATCAGTCCTGCCACATGTGTAGGCTTTTCAAGTACAAGGGTCATTCCCCACTGAAGAAGTATTAAATATCAGTTCATCAGTACTGAGAACCTCTGGATCCATATAACGAACAGAACTCATTCAGATTTACAAACTTACACATACCTCCACAGAAGAAATCATAAGAAACCAAATGCACAGAGTACCCATGCACATATGAAAACACCCAAATCTAGAATTTAGAACAAATAATCCACTTTTTCACCACATCAAGAAAGGGCAACAAATGTCAAGTCCCACCTCACGCATCTTTTCAATCTGTTCTTTGCACCCTCCAATGTCATTATAAGTGACATCAGGCTTCTCTTCAACTGTCATCATGGTTACACTGGGATCAATTTTGGGTGGCAATGGAATTTGGATCTGATACTTGTTACGATCCACCCTGCCAAACACCAAGTATTTACATAACTGAGTGATACATAAAAATTGCTGTGAAGGTCTGGGCCACCACAAAACAAACAAATAAGGGGAGATTATGAACCTACAGTTGTCATAACTGAGAGAGAGAGAGAGAGATACCCAACACGCATGCCCTCTTCAATATCTGTTGGTGAGACCTTATCCCCCAGTCCCACCACAAACTGCAACGCCAAAAGAGAGAACAAAATTAGAATGGGAGGCCAACTACCAACTGCTGTAAGACAGACAATTGCTCCCCCACACACCAAAACTTCATTCTCATCAAGTAATTCTGTGCCCTGGAAAGACAGTCATAACGAGTTATCCATTTATTACCTTTGCAATTTGCTTAACATTGATCACATATTTTGAGTCATCAGCACCTGGATTTATAATCTTGGTACACCTTGCAACCTGCATTACAATGTAGGAAAGCAGATAAGAAACAACAAACCTGAAAAATCATTGCTCATTACATGATCATGGGGACTATTGCAAGAGGATTTCACAAGGCAAAATACGATGCATAATTCCAGCAGAAAATAGGGCGGAGCAATCTATCAAAGTATAAGAATGGGGCATGGTGTTTAATGATAACCTTACCTGCAAAGGTTGCTCCTCTTGCATCATTTGCTTGTCAGAAACAAGATCCCATTGACTGGGAACTGCTAAGCCTGTGTCTGACTCCTTTATCCCTGGTCATCATCACCAGTCAAAACCACACAACACATTCAAATTCCAATACCCAACAACCCTAACAATCCATTAACCCCAGCTAGCTCCTCTGTTTGGTAACTGAAAAAAAGATAATCAACAAAGCTGGAGATTTGATGATCGAGCCTACACATCAACAAACTGCAAGTGGAGCAAGGCAGTAGGTGCTGAAATTTTATGTGGCAAGAGAAACTTACCACACAAGTCATTTACTTTCTTTGCCATCTCCTTGATGTCCTTCTCTGTTTTCTTGATGAGAGTAGAGTAGGGACCCAATCCCTGTCCATGTCCACAATCAACAAGCGAGAGACTCAAGCTCGATTAGGGTTTCACTCAACTTAGGGTTTCCCTCAACGGAAAGGATTCAGGAACTTGCGAATGAAATAAACATGTGTTACATGATAAGAACCCTCGAGAACACCGAGTCCCGCACTTCAACGAGCCAGATGCACCCCAAGTCCATCACCTTCTCGAGGGATTGATTCCAAGACGAGAAGCGAGAAACTCAAGCTCGACTAGGGTTTCACTCAACGAGAAGGAATTCAGGGACTTGAGAACGGAATGAACATGTGTTGAACCCTCAAGACCCCCGAGTCCCACACTTCGACGAGCCAAATACACCCCCCAAAGTCCATGACCTTCTCGATGGATTATGATTCTAGGACCGAGAACAGAAAGAGACACGAAGAGGAAAAAGCAAAAGAATAGATAAATGCCTTAGCTATTGCACACAGAAATTCTTACATAGGTTTTGAGAAGCGCAATATCATCTTCGTCCAGAGGCCGTGGATTCTTCTCCTTCAGCAGATCATCCTCCATGTCCGCCATGATTTTCCTTCTTGCAAGCTCTGGGGTCTACACGGTGCGAAGCTCTCTTTGCACTCAGCGCAAGACAACGCCCTTTCTCCTTCCTTCCTGATCGCAAACGGACCGATGGTTCTTTCGCCTGCTCTTCACTCACTAGATCTTACGGTTTTCCTCCGGTCCGCCAAATCTTTTAAAGGTAATTACCCTAGTAGCTTGGCATCTCAGTATTTTATTTTATTTTTATTTTGTCTTGTTGCTCACGTGGCGATCATCCATAAGAATATTTAGCAAAATTTGGCGACACTCAAAATACGAAAAGTCAAAAACATTTAAGCGACCTTTCATATTGTAGGCGGTTCTAGCGATTTTTGGTGATATTCGTTTTTTGGCGATTCTATTTTTAAAACCGAGAATTTGTTAGCAGAATATTCTTTTTTGGGAAAATAATAATTTTCGCAAAATGGCGAAAATTCGCCATACAAACAATCGCTGTGGGAAGCTTCAACGAAGCGACACTAATTATTATTTTCAGAGTTGAATTTTTTTTTTCTTTTTTTGTTTTTCAAATCACAAAACTTTGTGAAGGAAAATAATGAATCTTCAAGAAAAATTTATTCTTTGAAATAAAAATTTCAAATTTAATTAATTGTTGAACAAACATGTGTTGAAGCTGCCAAATGCATTTTTTTTTCCAATTTTGTGAGGTGAAAATTTTGGCAAACTTTACCCCCCCAAAAAAACCAAAGTTAGTCGTAATTGGCAATTAAAAACAGATTTGATCAAATATTTTTCAAAATAACTTTGCAAAAAATAACTGCAATATTGTGAATTACTTATATGAAAAATCAGTCTCTTAAAATGACAATTTGTATTGTTAAATATTTGTAAATTCTTTTCTTTGATGTTATTGTCCAAAAATATGAAATGCTATAATCATGTCAGTCATGGCTTGGAGAATTTAAAGGATTTTCACAGGCAATAGTATAACGGAAATGTAAATAGTAATTTTGATGAAGTTGAAGCTTTAAAAAAGTGTGAAATTCACTTTGGACTTGTAAGTGATCTTGGCAGAAATGTTGAAATCTTCACAAAAACAAGATTTCTTTCAAAAGAACAAAATTCTGTGAAGGAGAATAGAGTAACTTTCAAAATGTTTTAGAATGTCTTACTTTTTAACAGGAAAATTTCAAAATAAAGTTTTTATTCCACACTAGTGACTGAAATGTTGAACTTGCCATTAAATTAAGCCATAAACCGTTGAATTAAACAGTGTGATTAAACATACATATTATTTAGATTTAAGTTAATAATGCTAGCAAACGAATCCTCTTAAGTTTAAATTCTCCCTTTTTTTCTAATACCTTTGTACATTTTCCAAATTAGCAATGTGTTTTTAAATAAAGTTTTGTAAGGTTTTGATGATATATCTTTGCTTATGTACATAGTATGAACAAATTGGAACTTGTATTGTTATTTTGGTGATCTCCTAAATTCAACTTTCATCATATTATCATTAATAAAAATTGACTAAGAGACAAGAGTTGTTGAATTTTGCAACTCTTTGAATTATGTGTTGTTATCTTGGAATTTTATGAATATTTTTTTTGGTGATTTCATGTTGAATGTTTTTAAACAAAATGTTGTCACTCTTCACATGCATGAACATTAACCAAGAAGTTCATATCATGAACCTTGTGGTTAATATGATTTTTTTAAAATAATGCAGCTAAAAATCAATATTACGGAGGGAAATGATTGATCACTTCCAAAGTTTGAAAAGGATAGCTTCTTTCACCAAATCAAAAAGATTTTCAAATTGAAATGGCAGATCCAAATTTGAACTTAAATGCATCAAAAATATATAAATGGTTTTGAAAGGTTGACATGAATCAACAAAACAACTATTGTGAATGAAGCCTTAAATGCCTATGATGCGATAAGTGTAACAAATTATCAAAGTATATTAAAAATGACCATAACACATATAAAGCATTGTCATGCATTTGTAACCTCTTTACCTAAACTATAAATATAAATAGTGAAGATTGATTATGGTTTACACTTTACACATTTTGCACAATTGAGTTGATTAAGAAGCTTGCATATAAAAACAAAAAGGTTTCAAACACCAGAACAAAAAAAAGGGCATAATTAAAACACACCTGTAAAGAACCATCAATTTTCTTAATAAGCACAAAAGAGATTATCAATGAAATTTTGAAAGAGTGGAAAGTTCAATCTTGGACAAGTGTCACACATGAGTCCAAATTGGGGTTACAAACCTTTGTTGAGATGAATAACATAGATTATATGACCAATGTCCAAGTAAGGTGTTTGCAATACTTTTTTTGTTAAAAACATATTGTGCACTTAGTATTGGATAAGGATTTGCATTCCCGTATCAAACAATGTGTTCATTCCTATATGAGTGAAAATATATGCATCTTGCTCTCTTAGAGTACCTCCAGCAGTGCTCAACATGAGACCTTGCAAAAATATTTCTCACATCCAAGTTTTAGGGTCACAGCAGGCTTCCAGTGGATTCACTGGATTTGACTGCTTTGCATAATCCGAGAGTTCAAGCCAAGAGTTCAAGTGCAGGTTCAGATACTGAGCACCACTGGAGATCCTCTTACAACATGCATGCAAACTCTTCCCACATGAACAATAACATATAACATTATGACCTTTCTTATACAGCAACCAGGGTTTGTTTTTGGTGTGCTCGGGGTTACAACTTAGTTCCTATTCATGTTTTGTCATAAGGCACACACTCATAACCATAGTTTTGACCATGCACATTTGTGATTGGGATCCTGTGCTCAAGTGTTTCAAAACGAAGATTTGATGTATGTTAATCTACCTGAGGAATGTAAAACAAACAAAAGTAACATACTGATGATAAGGTTTGTCAAAGATGAAATCAGATGGAAAAGATGTTATGTGTTTACCATAGAATATTAGTTTTTTGCAGTTATTATCGACACAGAACCCATGGCATCATTCTGGTTTTCAGCCATTGAGCTATAAGTATCAACTTCAGTGTTCCCTTCAGTTTCAAGCTCCCCCACATCTTCATCTCTGTCCAACTGGAGATCCTGCTGAGCCTTTCTTGGAATCTTATTTCTTTTCCCCTCTGGTTTAAAATCTAACTCCATGTTGTCAACATCACTATCTTCACTCAAATCTTCAGACTCTGATCCAATAGCACAATCCCGAGACCTTTTAAGGTTAGCTTGCTCAAATCTTTGAAAGAGAACACCGTTTCCTTTATTGATTTCAGTGTGCTCATCACCACGCCGCATCCTTTCAGCAGCTTGAGAAAAAGCTTGGTCGATGGCAACATCAGCTGCCAAATCTTCCCCCTCAGCTCCACCTTTCGTATCAAGAAAGAACATAGTTTCTTGAGATTCATCTGCAGCAACCATCTCTGATTGGGCATCTGAGTGGGGAGCATCTAGGATTTCCTCCATTGGCAAGCTTTGCATTGTTGCTTCATCAAGAACCAACCGAAACACCTCATTATTGACATTTAACAGCCAGCCTGCAAATAATCCCACAACCTGAAGTCAATATCAACTCGCAGGTTTTGTCACATCCAGACCTTGTTATTTGTCCATGTTGCAATTGATGGAATCTGCAATTGTGCCCATCAATGTGAACATTGCAAATCAAAATGACTTACCAGTAAGGGCATGTGAATCTAGAAGGATGGTTGTTGGAGGCAGTTGATTTAAGTGCTTCCTGCCACTGAGCCACCTTCCCAGCTGCAGAGGAGCACTGTGCAACCGTACTTTCTCCATAATTGCTGAACCACGATGGTGCTCATTTTGCAACCTGCCCCATATTTAGGTGTTGAATTTGACCCATAAAGTCAGCATATTCAACCACAGCCTAAGAGCATAGCCTCATTCTAATTCAGAATCAAAACATCACCCACAAACCTGAGACATACCATGGTGAGTTCCACTCTTAACAAATTAAAATGATAAATGGCAGTTCTCCCTGTTCTGATTGAATGCCAAGATCCTGATATACTGATGTTGAGGTTCAAGAATCCCCTGGGAGGCCAGACTTACTTGAAGAAAGCAGCAGCTTGACGGGTAACTGCAATCCTTTTGAGGAATATGATACTGTCCTTTCCTAAGGCCTGTTCTGATACTGTTGCTGTAGTGATCCTGTTCAGCATCCCGAAGTGCAATGGCTCCACCAGCAATGACTCATACAACACCCCTCTAAGTGTTGCTTCCTCTTCTGCATCCTGTGAGAAAACAATTGAAACCAAATTTGGGTAGGCCATGAAATCAGAGGAAAAGTGCTCAAAGACATTGTTTCAGAGAGCAGAAATGGGCATACCAGAATGTTGGAAAGTGGGAGACATGAATCAAGCAGCATATCCAGGAACAAACCTGGAACACCACCCCATAAGACCATTTAGGGTTTAGGTTTGAACCCATTAAATTCCATGATCCACCAGGGATAAGCTCTTTCAAATTCATTTCCACAAAAACCCTAAATGTACCTGAGCTGTAGAGCGAATATGGAACACGAGCCATGTTGTGCCTGAGCTTCAAATCAAGTTCTTGCTTCTTTCTATCAAAGCCTCCCTGCTTCTTTGACCCATTTTGATGATCCACCACCTCCACTGCCAGAAGCAGCAACCCAACTTGAATCTCCACAATCTCTGTCAAAGTCCGTGCCAGTTCCAAAGGATCTGTTGCAATCTCAGACACAGCCTTCTTCATACCTGTTGTTGCAAACAGGAGAAGAGAAGAAAGCAGTGATTGTGAAGGAGCCAGGCCATCAACTAAGGCCAGTTTTTTTGCTACAGGAGGTCCCAATGAGAGTTCATTGAAGTTCCTCTTTCTATCATGGCAGAGAGAGATGAACCCTGATAAGTCACTGATGAGATTCTTCACTTCTCTCAGTGCTTTTCTCCTCTTCTTATCTGAAGTGCCCATGTCTCTCTTGCTCAGTGATATTACTGCCTCAAAAATGATGCACAAAACTGGAGCCAGTGATCCTATGACAGCAAATGCATCTATACTAGCTGCAGTGAGTGCTTGAAATGATGACAGAAGGCGCCGAGCCCTGGCTGTTGCAGCTATTCCATCAAGTAGTCCATTTTGAGATTCTTCAACCAGAGAATCAGAACTCTTTTCAAGGGCTGCAAATGCACACCACAGCTGAAGAGGAGGATGGCTTCTAGACCGTAAGAGCCGTGAAATTGCCTCCCGCCATTCCATTCCCTGAACCATTTGCAATGTTCTCAGGAGCAACCCCAGAGGGAGAGGCGTGCAACAGCCATATCAGACCATAACAGACTCGAGGAAATACAACGGCTGAAGGAAACAATTGCAAATGCTCTCAGCTTTCCAGGACAGGGAAGCCACATTCTCCACGATACATTATCAAATGGAAGCGAATAGCACAATTCAGCAGTGAAGATTCACAGATGCCCTAGGGTTTGAGAACGCATACATACACAAATTACCAGCTTGAGGGAGGGAAAGAAGGAGAAAGGAAACTTACCATGAGGCCTCTATCTGCTTCTCTCTCACTCGCAATCACGGCTGCCTTTACGGCACGAGCATATTGATAATCCCTCAACAAAGGACCTCGCGCCAATTCCAGGAGAGCTTTCAAATTCTGCGTCTCCAAGGGTCCAACCACGACAAGGGGCTTCTTCGCTTCTGTATCCGACGACGGTGGAACGGCTGCATTTTGAATCTCCTTCTGAAGAAGAGCAACGAACGAGTCGAAGTCACTCTCGAGAGCTGATTTGAGAGGGCCTTGAGGCACGCTCTCTATTGCCGCTTTCAGGAGAGAAGAGTGGGTAGGTACAAGAGATGAGATGGTCCAGCTCCCGTCACTGCACAATTGTCGGGCAAGACCTTGCACGAACTTCGTGGCCCGCTTTTGCACTTTCTGAGCTCCCATGTTGGGACAACACTGAAGAAAAAGTGCCACAAAAATTTTGTGTCTGGAAATACGTCTGTCAAGAGCAGACTCAGCAGATGCACGAAGGACATCGAGAGCACGAGACGCGGTTGCAATCACGGAACGGCATCCCTGCCGAATCAGATAAAGCACTGGCAGGAGGAAGAGAAGTCGCGATGGTAAGGCAAATACGTTCAAGCTCATTTAGGGTTAGGGTTACGGTTAGGGTTTAAGGGGTTTTGTTAGGGTTTCCTTAGCCAGCTTCAATTTGTTTGTCCCTGAAACAGGGACTTAACAACCCCCTCGGGACTTTAGCAAAGATTGGACTATCACTCCCTGGTTCAAGGACTATATGTATGATACCTTGAATATGTGATTTTTTTTCTCTTTGGGCATATGCCTATGTTGTGTCTAGAACTTTTACTAACAATTTCCACTTCAAGGACTTTATATATGATACCTCGAATGTGTGACTTTATGTCTCTTTGGGCATTGCCTATTTTGTGTCTAGAACTTACTAACAATCCCCACTTCAAGGACTTTATTGGATACCTTGAATGAATATGTGATTTTCTTTCTTTTGGGCATGTCTATGTCGTGTCTAGAACTTGGAATCCCAGAATTTTGAATCTTTGTCAAGTGTTTTCACCTCAAACCGCAAAGTGGGTTTTGAAAAAAAGTCTTTGTATGATTGGACAATTTTCTGCAGCATGGTTCCAGCAGTGGATCAGCAAGATGGAATCATTAACTACAGAACCAAAATGATCCAGTACCATCCTTACAAAAACATGCCAAAGTCACCAGATTTTGAGGGAAACAATTTCTGAAATCACCATCTTTAGATGTTAGACCATAAGTTCCAGCAGGTCGCCAAATATCATTTTTTTTTTACTTTCCTCTCTGACTTGTAGCCAGATTTGGCTAATTCCTCTTGTGGATTGTGAGTACACCACAAATTTGACAAAACCTAACCCTTAATTTGGATGCCAATAACTTAGAAGTTGGTGCTATCTTGATGAATAAGATGTAAAGGACCTATGAGATAGAGAAAAATGTTTTTTGTTTACATATCTAAGACTACCTCACTTAGTTAAAAGAGAATTTTGCTGATGTTTACAATCCATGCTCTTAGATTTTGTAACCATCAATTGATGGAAAATTCAAATATCAGCCTCATGAAAATTTAATCACATATACGGTGCTTAAGATTAAGTGGTATTTCAAATATGCATTGAGCAGAGGAGATCCTCATGTTGTTGTTGAAGAAGACGATGATGACTATTGTTGACACTACTACTATTGTTGAACCTATTCTATGATGTCGAATGACGTCCATGGGTAAAGCCGTGGTTCCATGAGCAACGGAGGAGGCAACGCTACTGTTGGTTGTGTGAGGGAACAAGAGTACTGGGCTTTTCCCGTCTACACTCACTATGGTTGTTACAAAGCTGTTAATACAAGCCTGGTAGACTAGCTTCTTAGGCCTGTCCATGTTTGCCTCTGCCATCACCACCCATTCCACAACATATTGATTGAGGCACATGGAGGACTGTTTTCATAGTGCCTTCAGCGCCCTCTCTCCCTCCATCCTTCTTTATTTTGTCTTTAGTCTGTACTAATGTGACCAGACAAGAAGTCACTTTGATTTCTATAGTGTGAACATTAGTTCGTTTTAGGGTTTTAGTTTTGTTTTGAGCTTCCATCAACTTTCTTCATGCAGGCAGCGGAGTTTATCACCACTATATGTTAGTGATTCTGAGTAGGAATGTTTGTTGTTTATGTGTTATGTGAAACAGGTTGGCAATAAACAATGGGTGGCCAAAGGCATTTCAAGCATGCAAGAGAGATGGGAAGAAGAGGCGGTTGGACTGGGATAAAAAGGGGGGTTCGAAGGCAAAAAAGGAGGTCTGTTTTTGTTCAAACGATTTGCAATTTTTGTAGAAGGTAGAGCTTACACGAATCTATAGTTGTTGTGTTGTTTTTTCGTTACACCAGTGACTATATCATGGCTAGCTCTATGTTCTTGTTAGAATTATGACTTATAAAGGGTTGATGCTAAGGGTTGATGATGCCTAAAGGAGCTATGAGTTGTAAAATTAGGAGCATATAGAAAATTGCATCTGTAGGGGCTTTGGTGGAACTTTACTTGAAAATCCAATGGGTAATTCATACACCTAAATGGGAGCCAAAAACCTTAGTGAGTATTTTTGGGTTGGACAAAATGTGAGTGAAAAATCATAGTAGATATCTATAGATTCATATTCCGCACAAAATTCTATTTTTCTTGAGTAGTTGCAAACTAACTTGGCATACCTTGTTCAATTGTGGATTCGTACCCAAAAATTGATATGTTGCTAAAGGCTAGACCAAACATTTTTCTACATTGATCTATGTGGTAGGGATGGATTTAACAGCTCATAACTGACCAAATGAACATTGAAAGCATTGACGTCAAGCCAGACCTATTAACTCATGCACTCACATTACAAAAATTTGTTCCCAACAATAATTAAAGACTATTACTATAGTAGATTTAAGAGAGGTTAATAAGCATGTATGGTCTAAAGATCCTCATGGTCTGGAGGATCACATATTGTAGTACTCCATAACCAGGGTGTTGTGACACTGCTTGTTTGACATGAAATAAGTTGCATGCATTGAGTAAGGATATGTGAGCAAGAGATGGTTTGTGTACCCTTTTTTTTTTTGTTACACTATAAGCATTCTAGACTTCTTCTTCTTTTTTAAATTATTTTTAAAATTTTATTTTAATAATTTTAATTAATTTTTAAAGGGTGGGTGGGGTTACCCTTGGGTGGTTTAAAGTTGCCTTTTTTTTTTCCTTTCTTATAAAGGTTTGTTAGTTTAATAGGTGGGCTTCCCAATGGAAACTTTATTCTTTTTGGTTTTTGGGTTTCCATTCATTTTTAGTTCAAGCTTGATTTTTTGGGCACTTGATTTATGTGTCTTTATTTTTTCATCTTTCAAGGTAGGAATGAGACGCAACATAACATTCCTTGTTTTCATTGTGGCACCTTGTTTTTGTAACGTGACATGGCATGTCATTAGAAACATTGTTAGGATTTTTAAATTTTACATTCCAATAACACCTTCAGCTTTTTGGTCACACCCTTTAGCACCTTTTCCCTCGACAACTTTCCAATAATGCATTCACCTCCTTGGTCACATTTGTAACACCTTTTCCCCATGACAACTTATGTTTGGATTTTAGCATTAAATCCCTTTAATGCTTTCCATTTGGGTCTTCCTCAACCTCAACTATAAGCGCGCATTCTTTTTGTTTTACATCAAAATGTGAAGGTTTTTTTTTGTTTTCTTTTGGATTGGCTTGTTCAAAACCTATTTGATGTGTTTACCTAACACCTTTTCCTATTGTACCTTTTGTCGTAACCCTAGCTTTAGGTTCGTGACCAAGGCGAGGGCTTGCAAGGTTGCGAGCCAAGGGGAAGCCCGGGAATGAAGGAAAGTGTGAGGGAATGAACCCTCACACTCCCAAGGGAGCTTCCCTTTAGGAGTTTGGAATCCCGGCGGACTCCTAAATCTTCAAAAAGCAATTACAAGGGTCAAAACCCAATGGATTGAAGAGTTATTTATATCATTGAAAATTTGTTGAAACATAGATGTCTAAAATGGGCTCGCATGACCCATTTGGACACTTAAAACACAAGTTATGGCCAAAAGAAAGGCTAGGAGTCAAATTGGTAGTTTAATTCCTGAACACTAAACGTCAAGAATCGACCTGATTTCCTTGTGTGTAGGTGGCGTGCAACATACTGTTGGAAAGCTGTCGATGAGGGCTACAACTTTTTCTTCAAACCTCATCTCAATCCGAGGTCTACACGTAAAATTATGGGGCCCCAAAGTTTTTGGAGTCTCAACTTTGGGAATTTCGAGACTCCCATTTGGGACTCCCGGGACAAAATGTCATTTGGATGTGGGCCTCGTGAAGAGGCACAGAGTCTACTATAAGGGGGAAGGTGGTGGCTTCCCCCAAGTCCAGGCAATGGTGAGTTTTGTGAATCCGAGGTTACCCGTGGCTTGTCCTAACACCAAAAATGTTCCATTTATACACTAACCACCTTGTGTTTGTTTTTGTGTAAGTCCGTGTGAGTAGTTGATGTTTTTCACTCTTCCTAGTCCCATCCTAGAGCTCCAACACACCCTTCTACCTCAAAGTGCCGCAAGCCAAGGAGTGTGCCCCAACTCTTTACTATTCCATTGTTTTCAGTTTAGACTCACATTTGAGTCCATTAAGGAGCTTGGGAACGCATCACCCTTGGTGGTGTCTTGTCCTTTCCCTTCGTAATGGAACAACAAGGCATATTGAAATTAAGGTGCGCCTTGATGGTTTTTGTCCAGGGACTAAGAAAAACTTTAATCAAAACATCTTTTTTGAACAAATGTGTTTATGACAACTTTATTTTCGAACTAAACTCTATTTACAACCCTACCTCTTCCAGCTTTTTTTCATGTTATGCCCCCTTCATGGATGGAGCTTAACCTTTGAATGTGTTAGGCAATTTGCATGTGTAGTTAAAATTTTCACCCTTTTTTGCCTCATTCCAACATCATTAAAAATGGTTTGTGTGTTACAAACCTTGCATCTTTCATATTTGGATTTCCATTGCTCTGATTCCTTAACAAATTTTCAACCTTATGTAGATGTGAAACTTTCCATTGATTTTTTAAAGTTAGCTTTCTTACACATTTCCCATTCTTTTGTAATGGTTTATCACACATGGTCTTCAAACATTTTGAAATTATTTTAACCCCAAGGATTTAGCTAGTGGTTTCATTTAACTTCATCAATTGGATCCCCATGTGGTCACTAGCCACGTCCCATAATCCATGATTTGCATTTTTGGTGTTATTAAATTTTTGGTTTTAACCAAACCTTAAGCGGCATCTAGCTAATTAAAATGGGTGAGGTGAATTTTTATTAATTAATTAACAAGATTTTATATCTATAATTTCACAACATGTTTTTTCCTCACCAATTGTCACATTAATTTTGCATGGTGGTTAAAAGTGGTTGTGAAGCAATGGTCTATGGTATTCAAGTTGTTTTGGATGTTCACTTCAATTGCGCGGTGCTTCAAATGGATGTAATGAATGCCTTCAACATCATCTCACATAATAAGGCCATCTTCAAAGAGCTTTAAATAGTGGGAGGCCAATTGAAGCTTTCTTTTTTATTTGTACCTTTTATGCATATCAATTTTTTTTGTTATTTAATCATCACTCCCCTTTGGCCAATTTGTTTGTCATCTTTTCATTTATAGCCATACATTAGTGCCATGGGCATAAAAACAACCAAATTTACAAAATTTCCTTAAGCAAGACCAAAACAAGAGTAGACATAATTCCAAATTCCAAATTTGAAACAAATGAAACAAGAACAAGATTTTATTACAAAACAAAACAAGAACTTAATAAAGTTATGATAAGAAAATGTACCCAAATTGGTGTTGAATCAACTAAAAATAGTGAAAAATTATACATTTATTTATATTTATTGGCACTTAACTCAAAGAACTTCCAACTTACATGTGGCCCATGTTCACCTATGTGTGCCCATGTATATCCCATGTGTAAATTATGAATGAACTAAAATTCAACTAAAAGTGAATTGAAAATTAATTAAAAATTAATTGGAAAAAAAAATCAACTAGAAGTGAATTAAAAATCAACTAAATGTGAATGATGACTTAATTAAGGGTTAACTAAAAGTGAATAAAAACTTAATTAGAAATTAATTGTGAGTGAACTAAAACTAAACTAGGATTTACATACAAATTCATTACAAATCATGGATGAACATTCACATGAATGAATTCCATGGTGTTAGCATCTATTATAGTTCAGGTGACCCCCTTGTTCAATCTCTTTTTGCACTCATTCATTTTTATTTTATATTGTTTTTTTAACATTTTTTTCATTTTTCCCCCTTCTTTGGCTAATGATACCCATATCTTTGGCCCTATTCATGTTGTTCCTTTTGCCTTCAATGATTTTATCTTTCAATTAGTTTTCATGGGGTTGGCCATTTAGCCTCGCAATTGTTTGAATTAGGCACCCTTTAATTTGTCTTTTGGGTTCATCCTCTTAGTTAATATTTGTTGTCTTATCAATGGCATTAGGATCTTGGGAGTCCTATTTGGTTTCAATTCCTTCTCCTCCTCCTTTTTACAAAAGGTTTTGAATGAAAATGTTTATCATGCTAATGCATTCATAAGGTGAAATGATGTTTAAATAACATTTGGGATCCAATCTTGATGTTTTGCTCATAAGTTTTTCTATTTCCTTTGCTACTTCCCCCTTTTAAAAAAACTTCAAGGCCAACTTGTCAATTTTGATTTGGCTTTGTTGGGGGTTTTTGAAAGGTTTTTGGGTTCGGTTCTTTTGAGTGCCTTTAGGCTCCCATAGTCTACCATGAAATTTGTTTCCTTATTTCCAATGGAGGGTTAGGTTTCATTTTTGTAAAAGGCATTGCTTTAATGGCATATCTAGGGAATTGGGCTCTTGTTACCCCCGTTATTGCTTGTAGGTTTTTGTTGGACTTTCATCCATTTTCATTGGAACGAATGACTCAAGTTCAATATCCTTTTAAACTCATTTGAATTTGACATGTGAATTTTTTCCCCCCAATTGTAATGGTGTGTGTCCCCCTTTTGAAAAAATGGTAGAAAGAGGAATAGCTCGACTCCAAGATAATATTTCAAAGATTGCATGGACATTCTATTTCTAGCATCATCTTTGATTTACATGAAGGGTGCTTGGAATCTTTGGATGTTTGCATCACCAAACTAATGATTTTCTTCTTCTATGTGTTAACATGACATGGAACACAAAAATCTTTAAAAGCCCTCTTTCAATTTTGCATTCATTTTACAAGCAAAGAATGTCGATGGCATTGTAACGAGTGCAAGGAACCTCTATTTCAAAGCATGCTCTCACTATAGGTGAAGGTTCTTCTAGGTTAAATCACCTTCCCTCTCATTATTTGATATGCTCCTTGCAACTAAGGGTTTGAGTACTTGATTTGTTCATGTTCCCCTTGCAGTCCACCCTAGTTGGTCGTTTCTTCTTTTTGCCTTGACTTGGGTCCATCCATCTTGTACCTTTTCCTCCCCTTTGTTGCAACTAAAGGTTTGAGTACTTGATTTGTTCATGTTCCCCTTGCAGTCCACCCTAGTTGGTCGTTTCTTCTTTTTGCCTTGACTTGGGTCCATCCATCTTGTACCTTTTCCTCCCCCTTTGTTGGGCATTTTGTTGTTTTGACATTTGGCAGGTTTTCATCATTATTATTGTCAATTGGAATATGTGGAAAATGTTTTCTGGGTCAGATTTCCAAAGCAATGCCACCGAAAAGCTCAAGTTATTTCAACTTTTTGCACATACCAAATACCAATTGGGACTCCATAACTTTAAATTGTACTAAAAGACTTCTTCAGCTCTTAAGGGCAGCTCCTAACAATAATTTTGCAATCATTTCCAACAATGCATCAAACCTTCAAATGCGTGGAAGAGTGGACAAGGTCTTCAACTATCTCAGACACACTTGTTAAATAAAAGCAAGGGGACAAATTCAGGGTACCCTGCAAGCAACTTAGGAGGTGGAAATCAGCACTTGCTACTAATTCTGCATTAGTAGCAATTTGCAGAGCAAGCACAGTGAAGGCTTACCTGGCCAGAATATATCACTCACAGGCTGTTCTCTGGCATCAAAAGCCAGGGAACACCATGAGAAGTCTCAGGCATGATGACTGGATTGGCACTACTCCAAAATTGGTACAGGGGAAGCTCAGTGAGGGCTTACCTGGCAGAATCTGTAATTTGCAGCCCATTGCCCATTCTCTAGTACAAAAAACCCAAACCCTGCATTGGCCCAGGCACTATCCAATTGTGGTCAAACAGGGTTGACAAAAAGGATTTAGTTGATTTGCAATAGTTAATTAGTGCTACAAGGAATATACAATGTGAGCATCACACAGCTCTCAGAACTTAACTTTGCCAATTGTCCTGCACTCTGAGAAAGTGTCCTTCTCTAACCTTTCTAATAGCCAAACCTTTTGCACAGCAGACTGAGACTCAACAAGATAAAGCAGACAGAAATCCTGATTTCCACTAAATAACTGCAAACGTTTCTCACATTCTGCTACAATTTAGTTTGCCACAATTCCAATGCTTTAACTTGATAGCTCATAAGGCATACAAGATCTACATCTAGAGGAAAGATTTTGTAATGACCATGTATAGATCTTTAAAAAAGAGTTATTTGTTATGACAAATTGCAAAATATTTAGAATGACCTCCATGCCAACCCAAAGATACAGGGATGACAGACTTGCCTTTTGCCATGCCTGACACAAACAGTGTCAGACCCAATGCTGACTGTGAGCAAACGCACCCCTATACTTGCACTTCATCAGATTCTAGCCTTTCAAGCAGTCTACTAGAAGCAACCTCAACACATTTTACCTTCTATTTCTGATGATCTGGCCTACAATCTAACCTTCAACCCTGCTCATATGTGACACAGCATCTCTTATCTATCTCAATTATATAGACCCAGAAGCTGCTGTCATCTTTCAGCACTAGCAGTCAGAAGCAAGAATCCACATTCACATGTTGAGAATGCCAAAGAATTGAATCTGTTCTACCATAGCCTGTATCTAATAAGATCCTGCCACATGCTTCCGCACAGCACAGAATGAGGCAACATCATACATAGCCCTAAAGGACAATTAACTACAGGAGGAAACCAAATACTGAGGACCAACCACAAGGAATAGAAAGGCAGCCCAAAATTCAACATCCCAGGTTGCCTACCTCTCTCCAGACAAAAAAGATAGGAAACTCTCTGAGAGCCCACCAAGCAGGCCTCTGCAGGTCTTAGAGCCAAAAGGCAAGATGACGGGTCCAATTAATTTGGCAAACAAACTAAACTAGTCTTTTGAAGTGCTTGCCTTGTCAGCCTGTGCTGGCCTCTTTCCTGTATACCGCTGCATACCCACAACAATACCCAATCTATAAGAATTAATTTAGTGAAGTTGCCAAGACAGAGACAGAGTGGAACTACAAAACACTACATCAAACCACAATCACTTCCTTTCTTTCTCTACCACTCATACATCTTTTATCCATATGCTCCACTAAGGGCTAACTGGCCAGAATTAGGAATCCTGAGGACTCAGAAAGACAATTATGTTGCAGATTCACATCCCTAGGTGTCTTTCTCACTTGAACTCAGCAGTTGTACTCCTCGATAATGGGATCAAGGCACAACAACTCAGCATTGACAATCCATATTGTTCAGATGATATCAAACACATGGACAAACTAGCAATGGTGAGATGAAAAGGCATACCTGCTTGCCCAAGGAGAAAGGAACGTAACGATATTTAATCATGTGTCTGATTTGGCGTTTCATTGTCAGCACGAACAGCACAATCCAATAAAGCAAAAGAATGGGCCAAAACACTGGCACATCAAATATGCTGAAAAATGTCAGCACAAAAGCCACAAGAAATGCCTTTGTTAACGCATACCTGCCCCCACCAATACAGTACATGCTTTGTAAGAAGAAAAGATCACAAACTACAAGATATCTAAAAAGATCAGGAAGGAGCAAAAAGTGGAGTAAATGCAGGAAAACCTTTTGCACTTCTTCTGCATTTACTACTAACATTCTCTGAGGGACTCCTCTTTATCAAAAGCATGATCCTGCTTTGTGCCTCCATCTATTTTACAAGCACAGAAGATGTGAAGAAGAGACCAATGAGCATTGGGCTTAAAAGCTTGATGTGGAACAAGCCTGTCACCAGATCAGTTCTCATGATCAGAGGAAAAGAAGATAATGCTTATTGAAGACAAGAAATCCTATGAGACTGAACGACCACAAGGTCCCTTGACACCAACCATTCTCTCCAGTTACCTCTTCCAATAGCTCTAATTGTTGCATAGAGGATCTGTTTCCCTTAAGAGAGGGAAAAAAAACCTTTCAGAGAATAATTCTCACCTGAAGAACATGAAATATGTATGTGTGGGAGGACAAACGCTGAACAAAAAGGGAACATCACTCATGCATGGACATGAAAGGGATTATGCAAAAAGGTAGCAAAAAACAAAACATACCAAAACTTGAACTCTGGAAGACGGCGAATGAAAGGCTTGAACTCATCGCTGCCTTTGGTTGGCAGAGCAGGACCTTCGCTCTCAGGGTCAACCTGAGGTGACAAAAACCCTATGAGAAGGTTGAGAAGGTAGATGCCCAGCCCGTACGTAACAATGTAGAAGCCCTGGATGTAGTAAGCACGCAAGCAATAGATGGCTGCCACAGCCAGCGAGCCAAGCCAGCGCGCAACAGGATGCGGTGTGGATTTATCAAGGTAGTACTGGAACTTGCGAGCCATGTTATCTCTCCATTTCATTGCCGGATTTGCCACTCCTCCTCCACCTCCCATGATTGTGGCATCTTCGCCATAGAGACCATCCATAGCTCTCTACCTCTACGTTTTGCGACACAGACAAGAAGACGAAACCCTAGCCAGCGTCCTAAGATCCACAAAATCAAGATCTCCTTCCTACCTTCTACCTCCAATCCCAGAAGAGGAGGAGGAAGAAACAAACCCTAAAAAAACACTCTTCACTTGACTCAATCGTACCCTTTCTCCCTTGTGATTCAGGGACCTCCCTCCTTCAAACCCTAATACAAAGATACCTTGTCTTTAAAACCTTCTAATAAGGTCCAATGTGGCGATCTCTTTGGAGGTCGATTCGTTTTGCTCGAGACTAGGGGAACAGCTTGTGCGGTAAAACGAGGAGAGATCTCGCACAAGAAAAACAGAAGTGAAATCTTTGCTTGCAGGTAAAGTAGCTTCCACAACAACAACAAGAACAAAAACAAAAGCAAAAGCCCAGGGCAAACACCAACACAATGGGAAAGAAGAACCCTCAACAGCTACCCCACACACCACCACCACTTTCCCACAGCGCGTGCGTTTTTTTTTCTTCCCTTTTTTTCGTTGCGAACGCAGTTGTTTGTGCACCCCACCACTAATTTCTCTTTCCCTATTCATATGCGCCAAGTTTTAGGAATCGTGCTTTTTCTCATTCCTTAGTATTACCAGTTTGTTTTTTTTTTTTTTTTTTTTGGGAGCCAAATTGGGCGAAATTTCGACCTGAAATATATGAATTTCGACTTATACAAAGGATTTTTCATTAATAAAAACATGGCACAAATTGGCCAGATTCCAAAGAAAAAGAAATTTCGCCAAATTTCGAGCTGAAAAATATGATTTCGACGACCTATTCAAAGGATTTCTCATTTTTTTTATAAAAAACAGAAAGGCCCAAATTAGCCAGATTTTGAAGAATTTTTTTTCATTATCGCCAGATTTTTATGATAAGTTCCAGTAGGTAGCCAATAATACAAAAAGATTCTCTTTTTTTTTTCTGCATTCATATCTAGTATGTAGCCAAATCTGGCTAAATCATCTTAGGGATGATCACCATTTCAGCTACATCACAAAATTGACCCAAAAAACGAAGAAAAAGAGAACAAAACTAAACAAAACCAAACTGGTTGTTGTTGCTGTTAGGTCAATTCTTGGGGGTGTTGTTGCTGAGGGGGTTGCCTTTCCTTGAACTAATATATTATTACTAGGGAACATGAGCTTATTGTGCTTATTAGGACATTTAAATCACTCTAGAGAAAATTTCATAGCTACAATGTACTAAAGAGTGTGTGATTTTTTTCGTGGTGCATTTTTGTCATTTTTTTGCAAGGGAAACAAAAGGAATATTTTGTCGCAAATTTCTCTTTTAAAAACAAAAATTGCCCTCAAAAATGAAAATCTTCAACATCAAAAGTTGTTGTTTGAGATTGTTTTAACTTTTTCATATTTGGGCTCCATGCTGCTATGCACTACAATCAACTGATCAATTGAGGATAATGATAAATGCTTCTGTGAACTTTTAGCTCCATTTTGAATGAAAATATGATATTTTCATGTAACTTGAATTGAATTGAAATGGATTGGATTCCATTAGATTCAATTCAATTCACCAATTGGATTAAGATTCGATTTAATTCATTTCAAATTCAATTGAAAAGAAATTGGCTACAAATTGGTGGATAAGGGTATATTAGCAAATTTGTTATCATTTTTTTTAATTCCATTTTTTGACCCCAAAAAATGGGAAATGATTGTTTTTTCTAATGCAAACCTTATTAATTTTTGTGTATTTTTTTGTTTTGGAAAACTTCCATCAAATTCTCACTATCATAACTTTTTAAACTCTATTTATATCCATGAATACTAGTGTAGCCTATGTTGTTGGCCCAAGTATGGATTGGTTATCCAATTAGTTTTTCCTTTCAAAATCGTTTTTGGAAATTTAATTGAATTTTCAATGGAAAAAATTACTCAAAATTCAATATCCCCCTACACCTAAAAATCTCCAAATCATCTTTATCATATCCTCCTACTCACTAAAGGCTTTTCAATAATACCAAAAGTGCACCCGAATTCCCCTATAATTTTCTAGTTTTGATATAAATGATTTTTTGATGAAAAATGTTCAATATTCAATAACCTCTGCATTATAGGTTGAAACATTATGAAAACAACTCACTACACCCCTATCCATCAAGGGCTTTCCAACAATACTAAAAAACATCATAAGAGGTGCTATGATTTGCGAGACCTCAAAATGACAAACAAAATAAACAAACAAATTACCTTCCTTCATAAATAGATCTCATAAAAAAAAAGTAAGGTAAGGCCTTAAGAGAGAAGGGCATTATTAGAAAAAGGGACCGTGCAAAATGGCAACCAAACATGTACAATCTCAATTATAATAATGTCATCATTTGAAAATTTTACACAATGTAAATATCCTACCACAAGATTTAGATGGACCATATGCCATGTAAACCATATGGTCCTTCTAAAACCAAAAGCTTCTTCCAAAAAAATCTTTCAAAAAGTAAAACCCTTCACTAAGAAACAAAATTTTGTTGTGGTGGAATTTTATTTCAAATATGCCCTCTCTTAACACTATAAATGTTTGGTAGGTCTTTATGATGAGGGATATTACTACACCTATTTTTAGTAAATATTTTATGACTATTTGTAAGCATTAATTTGCAATCACATTTGATGTCAACTGCAAGTGAATGTTAAATGACATGTCTTTTTTTACCAATTCATACCAAAATTGTTAATAAAAAAATTGATGTAGATAATCATGTGGTAGTTGATCTTAGCCCAAAGTTAGGCCAATGTTAGCAAATTCGTAATAACATATAATTGTTTAAATTGTAGATTCTCACTTAAAACAATGTTATGTAATAGCCGTGTGAAAGGTTATTTATCACAATGTTTTTTAACATTGATTAAAGTTCCTTACTACCTATTTAAAATCCATGTTCACTACTCAAGTTTCAATGTTCACAAATAAAGATCTCCAATAATCCTTACCCTTGCCTTGTTTTGATTTCTCCACCAATTTTCAAATCATTTCAAGTTTTCAAGATTTTTATTAACCTTAAGTTTGTAATGCTTTCACTCCTACTACTCTCACAAGTGTGTGTCAAAATGTTTTCCAATTTTTGTTGAAAATAACATGGAGTTTTTTGGCACCACAACATTCACAAACAACAATTGTTGTTTTTTACATTTTCATAGATTTTGCATGTGTAAAGTGTATTATCTATATATATAAATTTTAGTTCTTGTGTTTGAAAATTATAAGCTTGTATTGTTTTGTTTTCTAGGTGAAAAGCAATTGTTAGGATGGAAAGAAAAAAAAAGGATGTGAAGTCCATTTTATGGTCTTTTCACAATGTGAAATAAACAACCATTATTTCATAACAACCATATTCTTAAAATTTGAAAATTTGCAAATTCAAATAAAACCCTTCCATAAAAAATCCTATTTATTGCCGATGTTTTCAAAACTTAATTCAAAATTCATCAAGATGTTATTTTCAAGGATTTTTTCAACAATTTAGATCACATGTTTCCAAAATTGTTTAAAAGCTTTATATTTCCATTGAATTAGTTCATTTTATACTTACATTCAGCATAACCTCTAGGAAGTTAGCTGATTCGGGATGCGCCTTCCCATCTTTCGGCTTCTTCTAGCACCGGTCCTCTAAGTGCCCTAGACCTACATAGAAAAAGCACTTCACACCACAATTCTCTGTCCTATGCGGCATCCCACATTTGGCACATTTCGGCCGGGGTTCATTAAGCTTTGGACATGCTATGGCGGTGTGATCGCCTCCCTTACAAATCTGGCATCCTATAGACATGCTGGAAGAGGATGATGTGACAGGCCTCGACACATTCCCCTTCAAGAAATTAATGAGCGTGTCATTCAAAGCATTAACCTGTTTCTCCATCATTGTCTCCGCAACTCCTTCATCTTGTTCCTCCTTCAGAGGTTCGAATGGAATCTCACCGAGCTCACCTAGCACCCTTTCGAGTTCTGTGGCAGCACCCACCATATCTTCTATGTTAGCGAACGTCCTAACAACACATACCTTTCGAATCTCGGGTCTCAACTTACCCAAAAATCGCCTCCTCTATTCAGCGTCGAGTATTCTACCCCGCTGGAACAATTTATCAAGCCGCTCAAAATACTTCTGCACCCTCTCCTTCGGCTACTGCTTGATGGCATCGAGCCTTATTCGGATGTCATCTGTATCCACATTCCTGTACTTTTGCACGATCAGCATTCTCAACTCTGTCCAATCGGTCGGCGTTGGCTGCAGTCGCTTAAACCATTCCTTAGCTCGACTACGTAAATTCAACTTGGCGATCTTGAACAGTTTGTCAGCATTGAGATTGCGCACTTCGGCGGCCATCGTAAGTCGCTCCACCCAATCATTTACATCTTCATGATCTCGTCCCCATAACAACTCATCCATTCCCCGAGGACTCGTCATCTCACAAAGGTTCAGCAACACATCAAAAATTGCAGCACTCCTCTGCATACACAGCTCTTCAAATAAAAAACAGTTGTAAGCAAAATTGATCAACCTTCCAGCTCCTGCAACACAATTCTAACCCTTGAAAAAAAAAGGAAAAAAAAATGTTGTCCGAGTCACCCAACAAACTCGGATTGCGCTCCCTCCATTATTGGTTTCAAAAATTCAAAAGTGGATGGAATAGTGGTAAAGTTCTGCTCATCTGTAGACTCTTGTTGGAATCTCCATCCTCCTTCCTGGTTTCGCCAAATCTTCCAACTAATGTGGCGGGATTTTGATCCGCCATGCTCTACCCGAAGCAAACGATCTCCCTCCTGAAATAAATCCTCCACACCAGGGATATACAATCGCATGAAATGGTTAGGTGATACCGTCGATTTAGGAATCCAAATGTCCCCTAACCTCGATAGATTAAACTGTCGCTCTGCGAATTTAGGAGTCACCCTACGCAATGTAGGAGGTGAAGTAAAATCTGGTTTGTAAGTTTGAGGTCGATACCCAGCCCCTTGCTCCATCGATTACCTTCACCCAGACTTGCGCACGAGTGTGGAAACCACTATGAACTACTTCTACAACAATATCTCCTACCCGAGCCTTGTCAGGATCTGTTCCTACAAGCCTCACCACACCACATCCTAGTTGCTAGTATTGTTGCTGGAGGGTGTGTGTGTTGGTGCTGCCGAAGGGAGTTGGTGTTGTTACAAGAAGGAGCTAGTGTTATGCCAACTAATAGATTCGGGAAACAGGTTTCGAATCTCGCTCCTTTTTCTCTTTTTCGCTCTCATTTTCTCTCCTCAAGTTGTCGAATAGAAAAAAAAATAAAATTCAATCGCAGCTGTAGCGTCACGGCACTAGCAACACCGCAATGTGTAACAATAGCAGT
>Ga0209208_10002060_pt1 | contig 28685 bp, 28 predicted proteins | sample S1TSphfallax_3_FD_187694 | JGI IMG/M metagenome (GOLD analysis project Ga0209208, IMG submission 187694) | Host-associated microbial communities from peat moss isolated from Minnesota, USA - S1T2_Fd - Sphagnum fallax MG (SPAdes) (version 2) | ecosystem: Host-associated > Plants > Peat moss >...
GGGGGGGTAGGGGGGGGGGTTCATTTCTGGCAATTGAAACTCTCACAATACACACTTCATTTTTGAGTTTCTCATTTATAATTTTTTCTTTTTGGTGAACTTGATTTTTGAGTTTCTCTTTTCTGGCGAAATTAAAATCTGAGTTTCTCATTTTTTATTTCGCTTTTCTGGCGAAATTCATTTTTGAGTTTCTCTCTTTTTCTTTTTTTTTTCGCTTTTTGGTGAAATTCATGTCTGAGTTTCTCATTTAAAAAATTTCTCTGCTTGGCGAAATTAAAATTTGAGTTTTTTATTTTTTAAATTTCGCTTTTTGGCATAGTTAGTTTTTGAGTTTCTCATTTTCAATTTCTCTTTATGGTGAAACTGAATTTTGGGTTTTTCATTTTTAATTTTGCTTTTTGGCATAATTATTACTTTCTGAGTTTCTCATTTTAAAATTCCTCTTTTTTGGTGAAACAAAATATTTGAGTTTTCTCATTTTAAATTTCTCCTTTTGGCGAAATAAAAAAATCTGAGTTTCGCATTTTTAATTTCTCTTTTTGGCGATGTTATTTTTAAAAAAATAATGTTTTGAGTTTCTCATTTTCTTAAATTTCTCTTTTTTGGCGAAGTAGAACGCGAAGTTTCGCCAATAAGAACAAAAATTGCTGTTCGAGTCACGGGAGCCTGGGGAACGGCTACCGGAAGAGCCTAGCGCCTTCTTCGCCAGCTGCTGAGAACTGTGGTCTTCAGTACTGTTCGCACGCCCGCACGCACGCACGCACGCTTCGTCGTCTGTCAAGGCAGTCGAACGCCGGCCTCCTTCGGCGTGTCGTTGGCGAAGGGGAAGAAGAAGAAGAAGAAGAGGACATACCTGAGACTGCCTTCCTTCATGTGCGCGACAGACAGAGCAAGAGAGACATGACCGCAGCCGTGATGATGAGCTCAGAGTACCATCGCAGCATTCCATCTAGTGTGGACAGCAGCAGCAGCAGCCACAGTAGCAGCAAGATGTCGTCGTCGCCTTCGTCGTCGTCGTCTTCGGCTACTACTACTACTCAGCCAGACACGGCAGCGGTGCGGACAGTGATGGGGGTGATGGGAAGCTGGGCCATGTCCATTCTGTTGAATAACGAGCTTCGACAAGACATCAAGAGCAAGTGCTTAGAGCGTCTGCAGCTGAAAACTCCCGGGTTTAATTTCCAGTACGCCGAGCAAGCGGTGATTGCTAATCTGGACTGGGGAATTGAAGGATTGGAGTCAGCTGTGAAGACCACCAACCAAGAAGCTCGAGCTGCACGTCTAGAGGATTCTGAGAAAATGTTGCAGGTAGGTGACCAATTTCCTCACCCCTTCTCTCTCTCAGCTTGCTTGATGATGAGTACTGAGGCTTTTGGGTCTCCAACATGATGACGATGATGATGTTCCTGAACTCTCTCTGACATCAGAACCCTAAATCTGACACCCATTGTGTCACTTGTCTACCTCCTTTGCATGCAATGACACCTAAGCATTTGCCTCATTGTCTCTTCCGGGTCAGTAGCTAGCTTAGAGAGAAACCACTATGAGAAGTCCTGAGCAATAGTGCTGCTCAATCAGACAGACAGGAAAAAAAATGTGATCTGAGAAGAAGAAGAAGAAGAAGAAACCGTTGTTGTTTTTTGTTGTGAAACCAGGTGCCAGCATTGCTTGATCCGAAGAGCTCAACTACAGGCATACCCAACTCATACTTGTCGGCCTGGGCACATCTCTACCTTGCATTGGTGTGGAAGCTGCGCAACAACGACTTCTATGTAGCAACACATCTATTGGAGATGTTGCTGATTGACCCCACATATGCACGCCTTGATTTTGCACCTGATCTCTGGGAGCAACTCTTCCACCCACACCTTGCCAACATTGAGATCTGGTTTCAGCAAGAGTATGAAAACATATTGAAAGTTGCTTGCACGACCAAGGTTCCAAATCTCCTCAAGAGAGGAGTCCACAACAACAACCACCACCACCAGAAGAACAACTCCGATGGTGCAGAATCCATCAGAGATGAGGTAGTGTTCACACTCATCATCTTCAATGGAAGGACTATCTGTGAGGTTTTTTTGTTTTTTTGCGTGATGATGATGACAACGATGATACACAAGCAGCTTGAACAACCACCCATGTCCATACAGGTCTCAGCAACAGGAGATCTGCATCAAGAACAGGTGGTAAGGCTTGAGCTCCTCAACAAGCTCTACATGAATTGCCTTGACATGAATACACAGCAGTATGCGCAGTATTACAAAGACTGGATGGCTTATGCAGCTGGTGGTATGCGGAGTGGGGATGAACCAAGCCTTCCCAAGACTCAAACACCTCCAACCCCTAAACAACATGAAACTCCTCCACCACCTAAAGTTGCAGTGGCAGGGGTTCAGAATATGCCCTTGGCTACACTTATTGAGGAGGAAGGATCAGATGATGAAGTGTCTGGGAAGAGAAGAATCAACTCTTTGTAAGTACTTAACCATTGTTTTTTGTGAGCATATTCCCTAAGTTATTCCATACCATTGTTTCCTGCAGCTGGGTGCTTCATGCAGAACAGAGTAGTGTAACACTGAATTTTTCTCTTGCCGAAGTGTGCAATTCTGAAAAAAGGTGGACAAAACTCAAGAGTTCACTTCCTGTTGATGCCCTTGAAACTATGCAGGCCTGGTAGAGTTTCCAGAGCTCGCTCATTTGAGAAGGAAGAAAACCCACCCAAAAGACTTGTTCATAAGGAACATCAAAGTGACCAGACAAGCCTTTTGCCAGTCAATAGTACGTTGGCTTCAAAGGACAGTCCAAGAAGTAAGGTGCATTTTGCATTGCCCTTCTCCACTACTACTGCTTTGTATTTGTGTTGCTGTGCCTTTAGGTTTTCCTACCTAGCTGATGGCTGTATGTGAGGGCAAACAGTGTGTTCTGTGCTTATTCCATGCTGGACACCATTGAGTCAGCTCTTAAGTGGGTATGTGTATATTGGGTTGACATCATGCAGTTGAGAAGGGAATCTGGAATGGAACACAAGAGTACAGTGGGGAATGGAAGCAATCCTCTGAGCCCAGGAGAGGCACTCTATGCCATTGAAGTTTATTGGAATGGTCGCAGAATCACACAAGGGGAACTTCTGCAAATCTGGGACAGATTCTCGTCTGGACAAATGAATTCCACACAGGCAAATGCATTTGTCAAACAATTCTGTGACAGGAATGGCCAGAGGCTTACAACCAAGAAGCTTGGTGAGCTTGTGAAATATATCATTCAGTCTAGCCAGCTTAGCTTGATGCTACAGCAGCATGAGGGGGGATCCGGTGACTTTGGTCTGGATCCAGCTTTTGACTTGTCCACCAGACCAATGTCATTGTCTTCTACATCTGGCAAACACAGGGACTCTGTAAATTCCCAAACAACAGAGCATGATGTCCAACCCTTAGAAGAGACAGCAAATGAGCAGTCTCGCCACCCTGAGGAGGCAGTTATTTCTAAGGTTTCTGACCGTAGAATGCGATGGAATACTGTCCCATCTCACTTAAATGTTGCTCCTGAGGTACTCTTCCTGTTCTGTACTTGAGAGGATGTGTACCTTAATCTGCACCAAGTAATGTTTTTTCTTTGAACTGATTGTAAGTTGGCCTTACGAACTTGCCTTAGTAATGCTCTTGTCCTAAAGCAAATGTGGGGCCTAATTTTGCAGCAAAGTGCTGACAAAGATTTAGATGAAGAAGCTGAGGAAGGTGCTGACCCTCTCTGTTCTGAGGAGGCAGAGATGGCCATGGGTCTCGTCATTGATGGCAAAAAGATTACTCAAGGGCAACTTCTGCAAATGTGGGAGGATTTGAGTGCAAGCCAGCAGCTACAGCAAGAGGACAAGTACCCATTTTCAAGTATAATCATGCAGAGTGATGATGATGATGGTCAAGGTACTACTCTAGCGAAACTCAGAGAGTTGGTCAAGAGTGCTCAGAAACCAAGGCAGCGACAGTTACCTGTGACACAAAAATCCATCCATAGCATTGGTTCTCGCACCCTCCTGCGTTATAAACCTGGTCCTGAGGGTGGTGTCAGATCAGAGTGCCAAAGTGAGCAATTGCCAGTTGCCTCAAGATTGGGTCAGGCAAAATCGATAGATGATTCTGAGACTCCTGCTTTCTCAGTAACTGCTTCTACTCCACATTCTCCTTCTGGAGAGGAGAAAAGAGAGGCTCATAGCAAAGATCAAATGTCTACAAACACTGCTGATAGTGTGCAAGTCACTCAGTCTCAGGATCAGCAGGCCTCTATAGCGCATCAACCATTTTCCAGTAACCGTGACTGTGAGACCAAGTTGAGGTCTTTGGGTGACGACAATGGAAGTCCAAATGGGCATGGCGAGGTCATGGAAGCTGCGGAGCAGTCAGATGTGCTGACTCTACCAAGAGATCAGCCTATTGCAAAAGAGTTGGATATTGGAGGATGTTCTCTTGAAGCAGTGAATCCTTCTCCTTCATCATCCTTGGCTCCCAGTAGTGATAAGAATCATGCCAGTGCTGCAGAGGAATCCACTGGATTTGATAAGGTTGCTCAGAATCGGAGTTCGAAGCTGCTTGGTATAGCTCAACATGGATCTGGCAAACACGTTCTTCAGTCTTGTTCCCTCCATCCACATGCACATTCACCATCTCCTTTGTCTACATCTTCCCTTGAGGATATGTATGTGGCACCCACAGCCACAGCATCAACAAACCCAAGAATGCAAGTGGCACAAGACAACCTGCAGGATGTAAACTGCCAAGAATCAACTAGGGGTGGTGTACTCTCTTCATGTGATTCGAGTATTGAGATAGAGGTGTGCTTCCTGAATTAACCTCCAAGAAACTATAGTCAAAGTTTGCAAGTCTAGAATTGATTTCTCAGAGAGGTTCAAGGAAAAAGGCAGATCTTCAGTTCTTGCTGTCCCCTCTACCATCATTTGTTGTGGTTAGTCTAATAAGGCATTATTGCTTTAGTGGAGCTTTTATCCACAATTGTGCTGGTTTTGTTGTTCTTGGGTGGCATGGTAATGCCACAGGATGCCTCAACAACCAATGCCATGGCAGCAAGGCAGGCTCCGGAACAAAGGATTCAGCAAGATGCCTCTACTTCCAGTTTGACATTTTTGACCAATTCATCATTGGACTTGAGGTGGCTATCATCCTCTCCGGATTCTGTGCTTTCAGTTCAGGAGAATGTAAAATGTGGCCAGTTGGGTCTTGCACCCATGAATCAGTCTGCATTTTAAACAACAAAGGAGACAACTCTCTCTGCAAGGTTGTCATCAGAAATAAAACATCTAAACCCTAAACCCTAAACCCTGAAGACCATCATGAGTTATCAAGTGAGTAAACTAATCTGTATTGTGTGTGTAGTGCTGGGTCACCGATCAATGGAGAGGGCAGCTGGGGCATCAGACATCCCTCAATCTCTGGACATCCTAACTGGTACTCACATCATCAGTCTTCTCAAGTAAAGCCCCCCAAAGACTTCGTCTGCTTCATCACCAAGCAGCTCTTTGAAGACCCTGTCACATTAGAGACAGGACAAACCTTCGAACGACATGCAATCCAACAGTGGCTCGACCATGGAAACACCACATGCCCTATTACCCATCAACGCCTCAGCAGCCTAATGCTTCCGCAGACAAACTTTGTGTTGAAAAGACTGGTGGATGCTTGGAGGGATGAGCATTTGGAACTGGGTTATCAACTTAGCAGGAGCAGTGATCCCTTGTGCAACACTTCTCCAACTGTGATACCCTCCTTGCATATCATGAATCATCATCAGGAAGCACCTTTCTACAACAATGAGACTACTGGCAGCAGTCCACGCCCAAAGCACAGGCTGAGCTGCAGGTTCAGCCAAAGAGGAAATACATTGTCTCAAGCTGGAAACAGTATGACTGTTGAAGATTTGGAAGGTTTGATGAGAGTTTTAAAGCCTGCATTGGCCTCTCTTTGTACTGCTGAGGAGTTGACTGAGTGTGAGGCTGCTGTTCGGCAAATTGTCCACATTTGGATTGAGAAAAAAGGTAGCCCTGCTATAGTAGCTAGCCTCTCCAAAGTGGCAGTTATTGATGGATTGATGGAGGTGCTCTCAAACTCTGTGAACGAGGAGATTTTAAGAGCGACCGTCAGTCTACTCTCTGTGTTAGTATTCAAGGATGAGCTGGCTAGGCATGCGGTTGTGCGGGCGGACCCTTCCTACGAGACGATTGTGAATGTGCTACAAATGGAAGGGGTACCACAGGCGGCAGTGTTGCTGTATCTGCTGAAGCCTGGGTCTGGACACTTAGCAGCTATGGAAATTATACCTTCAGTGGTCAAAGTATTGCAAGAGAGTGAAACCATTGGAACGGGTGCTTTTCAAGTGTCTTGGAGTCCCAAAGCTGCTGCAGTGCTATTGCTTGAGCAACTAGTGACAAGTTTTGATTTTGCCACCAACATGTCACATGCAGAATCGGTTGTCCATATGGGATCTGTCCCGTTCCTGATCAGCCAGCTGGAATCTAAGGTCGATGTCACTCCTTTCACTTTCTATCACAGTGAGAGAGCAGTTTTGTTTTGTGTTCGGGGTTTAGGATTTAGGTCACCTTGTCTTCATTGTGTGACAAGTGGTCCAGAACCCGATAGTTCTTAAGAGTGGTGATTACTTCATCATCCAGTTGGGTGTTTTTGTGAACTGGGTGCATCTTAGTTTTTGCAGGTGTTTGAGGAGAGACTGGGTGCAGCAAAGGTGCTATGCTGCTGTATGCAAGCAGATGGTGGCTGTCGCTACACAGTTGCTTATAGTGCAAATCTTTCTCCTCTGGTTGAAATGCTCCACAATTGCAAGGGACAATCACGAACAGTTGCCACCTCATTTCTCATTGAGCTTACTCATCTGAACAGGTCTACTACTGAGCTCAACCTTGGTGGCACTCACAGGATTGTCGTCCATTGCAGCTGTGCTTGTAAGCAGTTGCAGGGTGTGACTATACAGCAGAAGAAGACATATAATGGGTCTTCAACTTGGGTCATTCAGTCTCTTTATATTGCTGCAGGACTGCATACTACATGCTCAAAAGAATGATGCTGGCTGGAGTTGATGTTTTGTTTATGATTTTTTACTGCAGGCGGGAAGCAATAGAGAAGATCATGCGGCCTGTACAAAGTGAGGGAATACTGAGCAGTATGTGTGTACTGCTGGTTGACCTCCAAATAGCACCTCTAGAACAACGACCATTGACAGCAGCTCTTCTACTTCAGCTTGATCTACTGGTAAGCTCTGTAAATCTGTCATCCCATCTGTTACAATCTCATGCACAGTAAGTCTGTCATCCTAACTTGTATAACACTCCTTGTGTCTGATTATGAACAATATACACAATCGCAGTTTGAATCCCGGCGCCATAGCATGTACAGAGAAGAGGCACTGGAGGCACTGGTAATGGCACTCACAGCAGACGAGAACCCAAAGGCTCAACTTGAAGCTGCCAAGGTGTTTGCAACTTTGGGGGGACGATTCTCATACTCAGGGAAGTCACTGGACGAGGCCTGGCTACTCAAGACTGCAGGCATGGCAGAGTTGTACCACAGAGCCATGAAGGATGACCAGGGTCCTTGGTCTGAAGATATGGTTCTGAACCCAGTATGTGTCCCAGCCTTTTCCTTTCCCATGATTTCAGGTTTAGGGTTGATTTTCCTTTCAATCTCTTTGCTCATCAACTCAAGTGGAGGCGGACCTAATGTCCAGAGTTCTTTCTGTTTGAAATTCAGGATGAGGGAGAGAGGGTGGCTGCTGAGTGGGATCTCCGTGTATCACATGCCATTCTTGGGTCCAATGGGAGACGAGTGCTTGAAGCGATAGGGTTAGCATTGCGTAGCCAGGATGCTCAGGTGGCCAAATTCTCTCTTGTTGCTGCAACATGGTTTGCAACACAGCTTGCTGAGTTGCCTGACACAGGCTTGCAGGCTGTCGCCCGTAACTGTTTCCTGCAACCCATGGTTCTGCTTGTCCAGCAGAATGGAAAAGAAATGGAAGAAAAGGTGTTGGCATCACTTGCATTGAACAGTTTCCTATCAGATGCAGGTGAGTCCAATCACTCGTCGTTGATGGAATCATATACATGTTGTGGACTGTGTGATGTTGCACAATGTCAGGTTCTGATACTTGCTGGACTTTACATGTATTCTTGTGGCTGGGTGCCTTGCAGTGGGTGTGCAGCAGATGGGACAGTACTCAAAGGACTTGATTGGGCCTCTACAGTACTTGAAATCCATGACATGGACTGCCAAAACAATGCTCAACACCCTTGTCAACAGCCCTAGCATGCACTCTGTAACTAATGCTTTGGCATTTTTCCCTGTGTGTTGTTGTTCCATCAGAATGGTCGGTCAGTTTGAATTGGTTTGAGCTTGTTCCAAAAGACAAAAGAAAGAGAGAGATTAGAGAAACTGCTGATAGTTTTGAATTTTTTTTTGGCAGAATTCGGATATCTGGGCACATGGGGAGGTACATCTGATGGATGCTAGCTTAAGTGGTGAAACAAGAGCACTTCTTTTTGCAAAAGGCTTTCTTTACAGTGCCCACATGGATGGTTCCATCAAGGTATCCTTTCTCCTGCATCTAGACTTTTGTTTCTGCTGGTGGAAATGGAAAGGTCTTCTTCTGGCTGCTCATTACAGAAGTTTGACCTCAGGGTTTAGGTTTTGTGCTGGCCTAACAGAAGCTTGGCCTCCTTGTCAGATTCAGTTTTTTTCTGCTGAATCTATACACATATATATACAGGTGTGGGACACAAGAAGACGAGAGCCACAGCTGCTCAAGGAAGTGAAGGCACACCTCAAGCCTGCCTTATGTTTGGCCTATCTGCAGTCAGCCAACCAACTATATACGGGTTCTGCCGACAAGACTATTCGAGTATTTGACTTGACACCTGATCTTTCTCCTTGCTCAGTTTCTGCTTCACTTGTGTTTTTCTAAGTCATTGCTGTTCTTATTCTGCAAAGGGTATTTATATAATGTGGTGTGAGTATTAATTAGCTTGACATCATCCATTCTGGTGAATAGGTCTGGGCGTTAGAAGATGAAGGCATGAAATGCTTACGCATGGTGGATGTGAAGGAGCCGGTTGTATCACTTGTGGTCAACAGTCGGTTCACTGCTATTCTTCCCCAGGGTGCTGGGATTAAGGTCTGATTTTGGTGAAGGCTTGCTTCACTCGCCCTATACCAGGAAGAAAAAAGACAAGAAGTTGCTTAGTGGACTGACTGTAGAAAGCCCTACCCATCTCCATCTGGTCAGTCTGTTCTAAGAATATAGTGATCTTGCTTGTGTTCAGAGTTTAGGGTTGGTAGTAGCAAGAGAACAGAGAGGATGTGACAATGAGGAGGATGTGACTGACAATAGGTGGAAACTGTGGGAGATGACAGCTGCTGGATGAGACAGGTTCATGCAAGCTCCTCAATGGAAACAAGCATGTGCAGAGCATGCTCATCATCGATGACATCATTTACTGTGGTTGCACTGACAATAGCATACAGGTTTCCTTCCATCTCCTAAACCCTAAACCCCACAGGTGCTTAGTTGGGTTTTTTAGGAGCTGAATAAGGAAGGAACTGTATAAGAATGTCCCATGTTGGTTTCATTGTTGCAGGAAATAGACACAACAACTGGTGCAGTTGTGTCAATACAGACAGGGATGAGGCTGCTCCGAGGGAAGAAACCTATATATGCAATGCAGGTGTACCAGGACTTGCTTTTTACAGCTGGGGCATTTGTGGAGGGTGGGGGCACCAAGGTAATAACTTTCTCCAGGAATTTTTTTGCATCTATCTTCTATAGGGAAGTGCACTCTAGTCATTTTGGGTAGTGCAGGTGGTTTGAGGTTTGTATGGGTTCCATGTTTTTGTGCTAGAACTGGAACCTTTCAGCTTTACGTAAAGAAATTTCAATAAAAATTTTGGGTGTTTTTGCTAGTGATCCCTATACTTTTTTGAGTCCCAAGGATGTGGCATGTTGTGTTGAAGGTGTGGCAACGATTGACTAGAGTGCTGGTGACATCTGTACCCACACAATCGGATGTGCGGGCCATGGCTGTCAGTGATGATTTCCTTTACCTTGCTTCCAACTTACCTGGAGGAACTATTGAGGTTTGTCAACTCTTTTGCAGAATTAACCTTGGATCATTTACCCACAATAATAACACATTTGATAAGAGTTTTATTTCCTCTTGCATGTGATGAACTGCTGCTGCATCATTGACAATCTACTTGTCACACCTCCTCCCTTCGATTCTTTTGAATTGACACATGGGCAAATTTTCCTCTTGTCATAGGTGTGGCTACGTGCACGGTTGACAAAAGTAGCAACTCTCAATGTCGGCAGCAAAGTTACAGCCCTCAGTTTGGTGGGTGAAACTCTCTACAGTGGCTCTGAAGATGGTAAAATCCGGGTATGTATCCTTTTATGTTTAATGAATACCTAGCTACAGAAGTCAGAAAAATAGTCAGAAACTTTTTGTTGGGTTTTTTCAAGCTCCCACATTTCTCATCATGCACATCATACTTCTTATTCCCAGCATGAGAAATGCTATCAATGATCTAAGTTATAAATCATGTGAACTGATTGTAAGCAGTTGTTTTTAGTCTGGCTCACTGAAAAACACTATATACGTGGACATGATGGTAGTTTGATCAAAAGCCACAGATCTTGAACTTGCCACGAGTTCTGACCAAAAGACAATGCAGCCAGTGTGAACCATCTAGTGCGAGATGGGTTTTGGGAGGTTGATCCAAAAGGGCTGACCAAGACCATGTTGTTGTTTCATTGGAAACAGGCATTTGCATTGAATTCTTGAGAGCTATTGGTGACCTTGGAAAGAGGTGTAAAAGCAACCCAGTAGTTATCTATCTCATCTGGTGGTGAAGCTCAACTCAATGGTCGTAGGTGGTGGCTGCTGCTGCTGCTGTATGACTACTTTTCATTTGTACACTGTCAAAGCTGCAAGCAAATTCAAGAGGGCAACTACTTCCATTTTCTGTAGCAGAGGGCCACAATATAGAATTTTGATAGCTCTTCAAATTGTTGCCTAGATCATTGAGATTGGGTGTTAAGCTTCTGTTAGTCTTCAATAGATTTCTTGTTTGTACTATAGGTTTGCTAATTGGGTACCTGAGCAGTCTCAGGTGTGGTGGTTTAGAATGTTACACTATAAAAGCACCAGTGAAACAAGTGTTGCGCATGCTCACAACATGGGTTAAAAGTCCGTTGTAAGTGCTTGTTGCAATTGGGTCAGTCCAAATGTGAGAGTTTCTAGGAACAGAGCAAACTTGCATGCCAACCTTTGTGACTCCTCATCTACTACACCCCTTTTCTGTGGTTTCATGGATGTTGCTATATTGCATCAGTGGTCTTGTTAACCTGAGTTATAACCACAACTAGGAGTTTTAGAATGTGTTTTTGATTGCAAATTTTGTCATCTTTCTACAGTTGACATTGAATGGGTGTCATATCCATTGGTGGTGATATCAGGGTGTTGGTAAATGTAGTGTGTTTTAAGCCCTCGTTGCAGTTCAGTGACACTTTTGATGCGATTCATGTTCCATGATTGGAAGAGTAGACATAGGTCAATTTGGATGATGAGTTCTATGGAGGGTTTGGAGCCATGTCATAGGTGTACACATACATTTGAATTTGTCAGCATCTTATTTAATGATGACTGCAATGTATTTTGGGTGTGAAAAACCCTAAACCTTAAACCTTAGATCCCAAAATTATAAAACCCTTCTTCATTTCCTGGATGGTCAGTTTTATTGTCTCACTGAATGAAAAGGCTACCCTCGAAATGGAATTTCTTTTGGGAAGTGAAGCAGTTGGACTCTTCCATATGATCTTTTGGGAGGTTTCTGTTTCACTTAGAAGGAGAAGATTTTTTGCCTGGCCTTGGTTTCCATAATACTTATGAGATCTATTTGCTCAGTAATGTTTGGATTCATAGCTTCAGCTGTTGGAAATTGGTAAGGTGAACCAAGGTTTATTGAAAGCTCTTAACCTGACATTAGGATCACACAAGTTGCTACAAATTTATGATCCTCTTCTGAGCTCTGGCCTACTTTTTGGCTTGTACTCAAGATGCCAATCACAACAATTCATATTATCTTCACAAACAATGATGTGAACATTCCATGTTGATATTATCACATGTTATTAAATATAGTTAAAGATTTTCATAATTTCAAATTTAATAACATGCTCAAATATTTTAGATGGAAAAGTAACTTCGTAGGATGTTGATACCCAACATTCGAAAGACAAATGGATTTATTGACATTTGTTATGAAAATGGAAACATGAGCTTTGGTTTGCAAGCCTTCAAGTTTACCATGCTAATCAATGATCAATCAAGCTACACACAATTTTGAAATTTTTATTCAATCTAATTGATTGCAAGCAATGATAACCCTATTTACGTTTTTTTTGAGTTCTTAAAGCGTTAGTGTACAAGGCTTTTAATGACTTAATTGGTGAACTTGAATTTGAGTATGTAATTTCCTCATTCATTGATATCACCTGATAGACACAGCTTTACACTCATGGTGGACAGAAGCCCCTGTTTATGGATGGCTTTGTATAGAGACTACCTTTAACTGTAGGATTAGTTTTTAACTACCTCTCTTTTGCAGGTGTATAGTGTATACACACACTTGAGAGTGCAAAAGCATATTACCATCTTCATAAACTCTCTACATGACAATAAAGAGAGTGTATTTTTGAAGAAACAAGTGATATTTTAAAGAATTTGTGTACTTCCTTTGAGAATGTTGTTAGAAGTCCACTAGAAGGATAATTTTCTTGGGTCATGACATCATTTTCCAAGAAGAAACCCATGTCGGTGACAAGGTTCATCAGATCATTTGTTTGCTGTCTTCTCCACTCCATGCTGATTACATAGGCAAGCATTTTCGATGGTTCTTGGTACGAATATTTCAAGGGTTCAAAGAGTGACAAAAAATGGTCCAAAATTGCAACCCCAAGGCACAACTTCTTTGAACAAGTGCATGTTTTGAAACTTTGCATGTCTATAGATGATGATGATCAATCATAAGGTGATTGGAAATTGGGTGCGGGTGCTCGTGATAGACTTGTGGTCAATGGCATTTGAAAGGGTAGAGTCAAGTTAGAATGGCCAAGTGAATAAGGAAGCAATCGGAAACACCTCACAATTGGACTTGAACTATATACTATCACAATCTATACATGTTAATAGGCAATTGACAACAAAAGTATTCTTGAACACAATGTCAAACCCAAAGCCAGTGTCAAACCCAAAGCCAACACCATCACCACCACCATTGCCAAACTCAAAGCCATTACCACCACCACAAAAATTACGCCTACTTTGTTTACATGGTTACCGCACAAGTGGTGCCATTATGAAAGAACAGCTTGCCAAGGCCAAATGGAATGAAGTTATTGATGATATTGTTGACTTGGTATGTACAATATCTTCACAATAATTTGTATTGAAAACAATTGGAGTCATTGGGATTTGGTATTGATTGGAACATTGTATGTTGCAAAATTCAAAATTGCTTTTGTGTCTTGAAAAAGCATGATGGATGTTCAGTGAATGCTATCCGAATTGAGGAGAATATGAAGGTGATATAATGTTAAATGCCACTTAAATGTATTGGCAACAAAAGGATTGGACTGACTTCATGCTTTGTTTCCTAAGATTGAGCAAGTAGATAGTAGGAATGCAAGGCTTTTGAGACGAGAGTTCACCATCAATTTAAGATTTGATGTTATGAATGAAGATTGCATTGTGTACCCATTACAATTGTTCCTTTATCTTCCCCACTTGTTTACATAGAAAAAACAATTTCAATTCACCATTGGCCACACTTATGTTATTGTGGGTGGATACATTTGGTGTGTTGTGGGCATATAGACTTTCATGAATGCTTGGTGGCCAGCCACAGGACCGTCAGATGTGAAAGAGTCATATAACCCTCCTTATTATGAGTGGTATCAAGCAAACAAGGTTGCACAAAAAAAAAATTTGTCAATTCTTCACAACAACTTAACTCAAAACATTTTGAATGCACAAAAGAAATGCAAACATATGTCTTCTAACAAGAAAATATACATGTGGGAAATACATGATATATTTTGATTCTACATATTTTCATGAAGGCACAACTCTCTATTCTTTGTCTATTACGTGTCATCAAACATGCATTGATGTGTGTCATAGTACAATGTTGGAATCTTATGTTTAACCCCAAATGTCAATAGGACTTTTCAGAAGTTTATGGATTGGATGAATCAATGGTTCACCTCAACAAAACCATCAATGAGAATGGTCCCTTTGATGGGTTGCTTGCATTCTCCCAGGTATAATTTGTATAATGTTTACTTAGCAATTATATATAACACATCTAATATGACTTGCATAGAGTTGGTGGTTATGATCTTGTTTTTGGATCATGTTTGTTAATATCATACAAAACCCAAGGTGGTATTTTGTTTTGTGTTGGTTGTGTAGGGAGCTGTTCTTGCTTGTGCCCTCATTGGACTTCAAGAAAAGGTATTAGTCCTTACACAACATCTTTTAGTCTAAGCTCTTGAAATTCATTAAACAATTTGAAAATATCAATGAGACAACTGCAATTATGTGTAAGGTAAAGCCACGTTGTGGGGGCATTCCCAAAGCTCGGTAGAGGTGATGGTTAAGTCCAACCCTACATTTTGGGAATCTCCCCCACCTATGGGTGCTATCAATTGTAAAGCACGAGGTGAACATTATTATGAACTTAAACATACTTAACAAGGTGTAAGATGGGGAGGGTTCTTACATTAACTCCTTAAGAGAGGGAGGGATCTTATGCCTACTTATAGGCGTAAGATCGCTCCCACTCTTAAAGAGCACATGTATGGACCCTCCTAGAAAAAGAGGAGGGATGTTCATGGATACAAAATGGCCTCCAAATATGCTTAGGTGATTTTTGTAAGTGCTTTATATGATAGTCATGGTTATCACTAATGAGTCCAACATAATGAACTCAAATGCAGGGATTGAAGTTTGTTGATGCACCAAAATTTGGCAGGATTGTGGTGGTGGGTGGTGCAACAAGCAAAGCTATCCCATTAAAACCTGCATACTTTGATCCAATTTCATGTCCCTCATTACACTTCATAGGTCATCTTTCAACACTTCAATTTTAGCCCCATGATTTGGGATGGGACCTTCGGTCTTTTTTTCATCCAAATTTTGCAATTTGTGAACTAACCATGCCTACATTGGTATAAATTGTATGTAACAACCACACAAGTTTAGTTGAGAAGGGTAAATTGTGCAGGTGAGCAAGATGGAACGCGCAAGAAAGCGGAGTTACTTGTGAAAAAATTCAATGGAGCAATTGTTGTAAGGCATCCGGGGGGACGTGTTGTTCCCAAATTAGGTGTACCTCTCTCACAAATTGACTCTTTCAAAAATCATGAATAATGAATGGAGCAAAAACCCTTCCAACTTCATTGAAAAAATGGGCTTGATTTACAAATTATGACATCAAGTGCAATATTGTATCATCCTCCATAATTCTTGCCATGACAAGAAATTTTCCAATTTTTTAGGTTTTGGGTTGTGGATCAAATTTGTTAAGGGGAAAAACTGTGTTAATTTCAACCAATTTTCAAGAACATATTGTTTCTTTGTTTTTTGCAGATGTAGTTGCTGCTCAAGCACTCAGAGATTTTCTTACAAGACAAGTGCCAGATCCAATACAAGTCAAAAAGTAAGCAGCTATGCTGCTTTATGCAAATTTCCTTTTGGAGATTGGACACAACCTAATATCAAAATTTATGGCATTCGCTTATGTTTCATATGGTTGAATCTCCGGGCTTCAATTACAACAACTAAAAATCAAAGAGCACAAGCCTCAAGGGTAGTACAACAATGGCTCGAATTAGTTGTTCTAGTTAGAAATGTTGGATTGGTGGGTGCATGTTTTAGCTCTCAAAATCCACATTTAATTTACAACTTTTAAAACATTAGTGATGTGGTTGCTTCCAATTTCACATGTTCTCTTAAGTAAAATGATCAAATCTTGGAATTCATGGCCATGGAGGTATCATTGACCTTCGAAATTGGATCTAACTATCACACAAATGGCCCCACAAATGCAAAGGAGTGCTATTGTCATTTATATACATACATATTATAATAAGATTTAAGATTTCACCCCAATAATTCAGTTGCCACATCAAGCATTCGACATGATGCTAACATGATGGTAGACACAAACATGCCCCATGGGCTTAAGGATTTCTTTCATTGATGAATGCCATGCATTCAAAATAGAACACTACTATGTGAAAACACTTCAAAATTGTGCATTCAAGATTTCCATATCACATCATAATAAGGTCTACCTTACATCAATAGTTACAATGATTTTTAATATTTGTTCAATGGGGTATAGTTTGCAATGACAATCATAGGAAAGACAAAATAATCTACAACTTAGGGTGAAACTCATTTGATCACCAACATTGAGGGGAGAAACAATTCAAGCCTTGTTCAATCCCCATGCACACATTTCTAGTGTCATGTTTTAATCTCACCACAAAATTGTGATTCTCAACACTAAAAAGGCATGCCCATCAACAAATCTCCATTTCAACTTCTATTAGTATTTAGCACACATCCAAGGAGCAATGTCCATTTCATAAACCTACAAAAGAAAATTGAATGAAAATTTAGGCACCTTATTTGTGAAAATGCCGAGGCCTTGGGGGTTTTACCCTAGACTTTTGACATGGTGAAATCACCAATGGTTCCCTTGAGGCTTGAAGGGCTTAGGGTTTAGGGTTTTTTTTTTCTACCTACCTACCTACCTACTAAACAACCCACAAGTAGATTGTTAGTAGGTAGGTAGTAAAAACAGCCCTTACATATGTATAAACCATCTACTTACCTAGTAGTAGTTGCCTATTTTCCTACCTACCTATACGATGAGACCTATTTCCTACAAAATTGGTTACCAAGGTGAAACCAAATATTAACTCCCTTGAAGTTCATCCACAACTGAGTAATAACTGGCATTCATCCATCCAGTGGATGGTACACTGGTGAGTAGTGCTGGTTCACTTTTGGCCTTTATTGTTTCTTTTCTTTTTAATGGACAAGTCACAAAAGATGACGTAACAACTCTTCTTGGCCAGACTTTCTTATTATTGTTCTTTCTTTTGGGAAGAAAGATGGATGCAATTTTTCTTTTCACCTTCTCTAGAAGGATAAACAACAACACCTTGTGCCAAACTTTCTTTTTCTTTCTTTCTTTCTTTCTTTCTTTCTTCTTCTTTTTTTCTGGAAAGAAAGATGACATTAAGTAAATCCTGCCAAATGTCCTTTTCCTTTTCTAGAAGGAAAGATGGGACAATAATAAACACTTTTAAATAATTTCTTTACTGGAAGAAAGATGACGGTAGCCTAGTAATGATAAAACCTGCCAAAACTTTCTTTTCTTTTCGTTTCTGGAAGAAAAAAGATGACGACAATAAACCAGTGGTTGGGCGGTTATTAGAAACGGCACCAATTATCCGGCGGTTATCAGGCGGTTCACAAGATTTCCAACTGTGGTTCTCAATATATATATACCCATGGTTCCCCAGAGAATGTCTCTCTGGAGGTTATTTTGAAAATGAAATACCCACCCAATACCAGTGATTTTTGGAGGCAAAATTTGTCATTTTTTTCCACAGAAAAAAAGCTCAGAAAGTCTTAGAGAGATATGTTTTTTAAAGTGTAAAAATTTGACTAAATTGGCTAATTTTTGGGGGAAACATTTGCCAAAAATATTCACTATCAAAAAAAATTGAAGAAGAAACCCTGCCAACACCAGCAAATTTTTTTTCTTCCATGTAACGACCTGCCCCAGAATTTTTTTTGTTGTGTAATCGGAGGCTGCTTACTGTACATAATCTTTCCTCCACAAAGGACGGGCACTTCGAAAAACATAATGCCCACATCCTGATGTGGCTGCCCAAACTCTTTTTTTTTCCCCTCATGATATCCGGCAGGTAAACGGCGGGTATCATGGTAAAAGGATTTTAAATAACTAAATTGAGCGGGTCCTTAATTGATCAGTAAAATCCCCACATCGGCGGGCTTTATCGGAATTGGGTCTGTGCTCAGCCCTGCCTTGGATGGGCCCTTGCACCGGCCCTTATTCCGGCAAAGCTGAGGGGCTTTTACAATGCACACAATTTGTCAAATAGAGCATCTCCACCGGTGCACAGTATGTGACTCCAGACGGTAAAATTTATTGCGAGAAAGTCAAAATGTGCAGGAAATTGGTTTTTCTGCGCCAAAATTTGAGCAGCGTGCCGTGGCTGGTAAAAGGTGCAACACAAGTCGCGCACCTCCAAAAAAGAGTGTAATAAATTGGACCTGACTGCGGCTCAGTGTTTCTGATTGGTCCAAGTGGTTTGCTATTAGTAGTCCGGACGTATATGCAGTTCCAGTTACAGTGTTATTGGTGGGGTTGCCAAATAAAAACGATAAACTTAGACATTTAATTTTATTATCCAGAGTGACATACTGAGCACCACTGCAGATGGTCCAACATTGATATAAACCTGTACAACTTTATTGTTTGGTAATAAATCTGCCAAACTCCTTTTTACTTTATTGCAAAGAAAAAGTAGTCCGTCCAACAAAAGGAAGACTGAAACGGCAAATGATGATAGCTGAATTATTGGAGTTTGGAAAAAGACACAAAGAGAGAGAGAGATAGAGAGAGAGAAGGGAGGGTTTGTTTGTTTGAGGGCAGTAGATATAGCCAAAATGCTATATTAAAAATTAAAAGTGCTAAAATTATGTACCTTTTATGAGATTTTCAATAGCCATATATATATAACTCGCCAAAAATTTAAGAAAAAATTTCCAGATTTCTACACATGGTGGTGGTTCAAGTAGGGTAGCCGAAAATATAGAAGGATTTTTAAAAAAACTACTTTCATATTTAGCATGTTGCCAAATCTGGCTAAATCTATGAGTGGATGATCACCACTTTGGCTAATAGAAAAGACACTGGTCCAACTTGGACCAGCAATTTTTTTTTTAAACTGGCGAGATTTCGCCAGAAAGAGAAAATTAAAAACTTTAAAATTAGAAGAGAAGTGATTTCTGAGGTTTTCAGTTGCCAGAAGTGAGGGAAAAACGGAGGGGTTGAAATCGCCAGGTTTGTATCTTTGGTTTTCATTTTATAGCCAGAAATATAGAAGAACCATTAAAGATTGATACTTTATATCTGGATTATAGCCAGATTTGGCTAAATCTTCATGGGTGATGATCGCCATTTCTTCAACATCTTCCTAATACAGGTGTTTTTTGGCAAATTCCTCAAGTAGGTCCACTGGCAAGGATCCCACCATTAATTAATTAAATGGCGATTGTCCTATGTGGGATGCAGCATTTTTACAAAAGTGCTAATACTACAAGTGGCGAGTGGCGACCTAGGAAATGCCGAAGTCTAGTGTATGGCAAATTTAATTATTTTTTATTTCAAAAAATGTCGAGAAATCATTAAAAAAATCTTCCTTTTTTTCCATTTTTAAAAAATGAGTTTCGCCAAATTACGAATTTCGCCACCAAAAAAAACGAGAAAATACCACTGCTTCCCATGAATCATCGCCATTTTGGTTTTTTTTAATAACCCAAAATTGCCAAAAACAACGCTGCTGGGTCCGAGTCACGGGGGCCCCGCCCGCTTTGCATACGCAGCAAGCAGGAGCTCTGGACACGGCGGTCATGGCGCGTTCTGCGCCACACAACGCGTCCAGTGTCCGCCTCCATCAGGCATCGTCAGACCAGCGCAAGAGCACTCTTCTTCACTCCGTCGCTACTCACATTCTCTCGCTCTCTCCCTCCCTGCCTCCCTTTGTCTCGAGCTTCGTCAGTAGGGGAATGGAACCAGCTTCCGAAGAAGCAGAAGAAGAAGAAGAAGAAGAAGCCTGGTAATACAGACAGACAGACAGACAGACGGGTAGGAGACTGTTTGTTTGTTTGCTCTTTCTTGTTCAGTCGCTTACCGTCGTCATTGTTGAGAGAGTAAGGAGAACTGCGTGTAAGGTGACTAGACTACTTTCTTGTTTTGTCTTCTTCTTTTTGGTTTGAAGAATTTTTCTGTTGCGATAGAGAAGGCGTAGTTCCGAGGGGAGAGGATCGAGTTGAAGGAAGTGGAGAGAGAGCGAGAGAGAGAGAGATGGGGGATTATTGGCTGCGTACCGTGACTATTCCTTTCAGGCGAATGTGGAATGTCGTGGTCATCAGATTGCATCCTAAGAAGCGGAAGCGTGGTAAGTATGTGTTCCCTGGATCAATTCTCTATCCGGTTTGCTGTATTTGTCTAATGGCTGGTGGCTTGAGAGTATGGGGGAGTGGGCGAACGGGAGGGAGAAGAATCGTGCCGGGTAGCTTTCTGAACAAAGGCTCAGAATATTTGGCTGGTAGAAAGAAAGAGAGCTTTAGAGTTTTCATTTGTACAAGACAGTAGAGACCCCAGGGCTGCGGAGCCTCTCTATTTGAGTATTTTCTGTGGCAAAAATCAGCTTCTTCTTGCATTTTCTGTGGAGATGCTCATAGTTTTAGAGTTTGGATGAGTGTATGCTTGCATACATTACAAGCCAGGATTGACTTGACATGTTGTAATCATCAGGGGGGATCTTTGCCTTATCCTCTCAGGTGGCAATCTCCATAGGTAATTGATCTGCCTGAGAAGCGTGCCCCTCATGATCCAGTTCTTCCAGCCTTGTGCAATTCTGATCAATTCCAGATTCTCCCTGAAGCTTTGCACTGCCATTTGGAATGAATCATGGCCGTGTACAGATGTCACAATTGTGGAGTTCCTCCTTGACATCTGTCTAGTTCTGGCCATAGTAGAGACATTGAACTATGGCAGATGGATGTTGGATTTTGAGATTTTTCTATGGACAATGGAAGGTGAGGAGTTGGTTGTAATTTTTCTCAGACTTTCTTGTGAGTGCCCCGGTCTTGGATATTGTAGGTACAGCATTGAAGTTGTTTGTTTCAGTTTGCATGATCCATACACAGAACCAATCTTTACTGACATGTTGTGGGTTTTTCAGGGACTGGCATGAAAAAGCTTTACAATGATGTAGTGTCATGTGGCTATGAGGATGTGCATGTGATGTGGTCAATGCTGCAACAGCCAGCCTTCCCTCTGGATTCACCAAAGGGAGGGAGAACACTTTACGGAAATTATACACTTGCAGAGGTCTATGACTCTTGAGAGTGGAAAAGCCAGCCAGCTATCCACCTTGTACCATGAGGTCACTGAAACTTGCTCTGAGTAATGGATGGTACATTCTCCAAAGCCTTTGATTGTATATTATGTTCCTGGCATGGGATCACTGCCCGTTTTTTAGTTGAGGTGGTCTGATCTCTGAGTCTTTTTTTTCCTTTCCCTTAGGGGCTTATGCAGGTTGCCGCAATCATGCACTCTGAATGATGCCTGGTTGGGTTCCCTTCTCTCCAAAATGTGTAGCCAAAAGCCAGCATGCTTAGCAACTTTCCTGTGTTTAGATGTCTCAGAAGATAGCAAATATTAAGATGTGAGGAGGAGATCACTTTTTAGTCTATTGCTCAGAGCTCCGTGTACTATATTAATATATCTGTAAAGTGTGAATACAAGACACTCCTGGCAGTGCTTCTTACAAAACAATACAGTACTTTCACACCTTGGCTTTGTTGCTTCTTGCACCTGTTTCTTCCCAAATTTATTTTTTGCATCCAGGTACATATGAGCACCTGCCTTGCTGAGGAGCCAATTTCTCTGCCCAAATACCTACCATCAAGCCTTTTATTGCTTAGGCATTTTATCCCTTCCTTTTGCAGAATTCTATTTCATTGTAAATCCTGAAGCATGTCTAGAGCTCTCATAGAAGAGGAGATGGCAGCAGCTGCCTGCAGAGTGGTTCTCATAACTCTGTTGAGGCCTCTCTATGCCTTAGGCTTAGGCCCTTTCTTGTACTGGGGACAAGCTAAAATGAAAGCTTAGCCTCCCAAGCAAGCTTGTTGCAGCTTGAATGAGGATACTCTTCACTTTGTTGATTAGTTGTGTTTCTTGAGGCTAGCTAACATCCAGACTTAGTCTTTGAACTGCTTCCAGAAATGTGATAAGAAACTTAGGATGCAGATCTTTGTGTAATGGTTAGCCTGGAATTTTGGTTGGATTATTTTTACTTCCACACCAACTGTTGGGAGCTGATTCAAGTTGCCGGGGAGTATTATGACTGCAATCATTCTTTTCATGGTAGATTTTATTTTGCTTGTAACTTACAGAATGGTTACCTTTGAAGATTGTTGTAGAGTTTGCTCTGCAATCTCATAGATGTGGTTCACATACAAAGTTCTATTTGAGGAGAGGGTCGTTGTGCTGACCATTTATAAGAAGGTGTATCCTGTTGGTGACTATTGTGCTGGTGCTGTATAGAATTCATGGTGTGGTCTAGTATAGGGAATGTTGTGGCATTTGCTTGTGCTTGGTTTCACCTAATTTTGACTAGCAAATGTTTATTCATGCTTTTAGAGCATCAGCAGTTTTGTCTTCTTTTTCTATGAATGTCTGAATCTTACGATCATAATAGTACTGCAATCTTTTTGGATTCGTAAGTGACCTCAGGATTGTGATAGTTCATAGGTTTTCTTTGGACTTCTAGCCAGTGAGTGGGCACCTAGCAATGAGCAAGGTAATGAGGCTAGCAGCAATTGACTTCTCACCAACTGCAAATATGCTCCACTCAACACCTCCACTCCACTTCTCATGACAAGAACAAAAATTCAGCCATTGGAGGACAAAAATAGCTGGCTGAGTGGTGAAGGAACGAGTGCAACATGGTGCAGCCCTGTAGCTCAGCCTCCACATCAGTTGCTGGCAGGCAAGCTCATAAATAAATTCAATCTGCGGGTACTAAAACCTCATGTTTGTAGAGAATTAATCATTTTACTCTTCTCCTACTAGACAAAATCACTCACTCTGTTCTTATACCATCACTTATGCTGTCATATTGCTGTCTTGTTTGGGAATGACTTGTTGGAAACCTTTGATTTACTTCAAAAATCAACTACCAATTGTGAAGTCTGACTATTTTCACAAAACTGGTAAAAATAATAACCTACTAAAAATATATGTACCCCAGAAGAATGGAATCAAGCAACATCTGGAAACTGAAAGAATGGAATTGGAAAACCCGCATTGGCATTATGATTCATTCATAGCAAAGGAACTTCCAAAACAATAACCTGCTAAAATTTTATTGTACATGGGGTGTGTACATTCACACCCCCCTTACAATGAGTTTTCCCCTGCCTTTGTCTTTTCACACAAAAGTCATAACCAGACTCTCTACAAAGACATGGCATGATTGTCTATACAAGACAGGCACAGGTGGTGATGCTAGTCAAATAGGAAAACTCAATTGAAAAGTTCCACAAACTTCTTCTAAAGCCTATTTCGGAATTTTGCTGAACAGAGATTCCCTGAAGAGACCTGTGCCACTTAACCTTACAGGTGTTGGTACCGAATTCCTCAGGACCCAACTCCAGTTTTTTATCTCCTAGAGCTGGGAAAAAAACTGCATCATGTGCATTCATCCTAGATTGAGGGGGACACTACTTTAAAACAAATAATGTAAGAACACTGCCACATGAACACAGACTTGAATCCTTGAATTGACCTGAAACTACTCAGCCAACAGGCTTCCTAAATGACTACCGCTGTGCACCTTCATAAGAGAAGGAAGTCACCCATACTTGGCCTACGTGCTTGGATCAGCACACGGGTCGCCCTGTGCCAGTATGGGGAAAACCTGAGAGTCAATTTCTGTGGGACACAGCTGATTTGGATTCCATGCTGTATAGATGGAGTAGTGGTTCCTGCACAAAACCCCTACTCATGAGGGTTTGTGGCAAGAAGGTAGTACTCTGGAGTTAGGAGGGAATCCCCACCATCTCGGGCGTGAGAAACCTGGAAGCCAACTAAAGCGGCTTTCCCCTAACTACATCGTCACACATACAGTGTCAAAGGGATCAAAACTGCAGCTTTTGTGATATTTTGCTTTTAGCAAAGTGGAACTGGCTCTGGCACTGAAATTCTTTTGAACATCAGAAACCCATTGGGCTAAAGGACCTTTATCCAACTCTGGCCTTCAATTGCCGAAGCACAGTCTCAGAATCATTTCTAGCAGGAGAAGCTTTACTTCTTTCTCTCTCAGCATCCTTGGCATCCTTCTCTGCTTTCTTCTTCTCCAGCTCTACCTGCTTAACGTTGTCCTCATGCCCCCTCTTGAACATTCTCACAAAGTTGAACAGTATTGATGTCACTGCAATCATAACAACCCACCCAACAATAAACTATATTTCTGTCACCCAAAAACAAATTCGAAGTTACCTGACAATACCCAAAGGATTTTTCAACAATTGAGATATATTGAGATGATCAGTAAGAGCAAAGGGAATTTACCTTGCTCAAATGGGCACCGTGTTGGATCCTCTCCAAAGTACTGTGCCAGTGAATCCGCATTTCGACCCTGTTGTCATCAGATACACATCATGGGCATCTTAAAAGCTTCTTTGGAGCAGAAAGCCTCCCTTGCCTATGCATAGCATCCCCAATCATAAAATCCAGGCATGGATGTAAATCCGAATCCTCTAAGAAATGCTCTCCAAATGTTTTGTGTTCAGCAGACTTCTGTGATGCTGGTTTGGAAGAAACTTACCACTTCAGCATAAAGAGAAGCAAGGGAGCGGACATCAGCCTCAGCTGTTGTGAGGAACTCCTTCAATGCCTGGACTCCAACAGAAACATTTTTAATAGCAAGAAACAAAAACAAGCAGGCAAATATCCAATTCGTGGAGGAGGAAAAACCAGATACTGTTTACTTCCTCTTTAAGGATGAACAGGTTGGAAGGTTTTCACACACAGACCTTTCGGAAACCTGCAGATGCAGGGCCATCATTTTCTGAAACACTGAGTTCCTGTTCCACTTTCTCGAGACCTTTGCTCACTGATTGCATCTCTTCTGCCAAAGATTTCAGCTGAATCTGTAATGCAACATGACACTCAACAGTTCAGAACATCTTCTACTTCAATCCTGATCCCTTAATGTGTTTGAATCAAAACCTTTCCTAACATGACCAGAACTTTCAACTTCACATAATGGGCCTGTAGAGAAGATTACCTTGGTTGCAGGTTCCAAGTTTGGGAGGTCCTTGTCAAAGTCAAGAAGATCAGGTAACTTCTCAGCTATGACCTGTTATGCCAATGTTACAACAGAAAATAGAAGATGGGGTCATGTTTTCTCAGAGAGGTCAAATCTCAAAGCAAAAAAACAAGGAAAACTGATCATGAAACAGAGTGGTAAACAGCATTGCTTGTCAAAGGCTGAAGGAAGAAGGGCTCTTGGGAGAAGTCACAAAACATTGAATAATATTAAGAAGAATTTCTCACCTTGCAAAGATAATGCATGAGAGTCATTTTACTGTTGCGTGCCCGTGTGTCCGTGAGCTTGAGGAGACTGTCCAGCTTGAATCCAATTGCTGATCCTGCACATGTGGCAAAAACGCAAACACAATATGCCAATATGGTAGACATCAATGTACATGAAAGGTATCACAAAGCAAAGCACAGAAACAATGGAATGTATTGAGTATCCTACTCCCCGTGTTTAGTATCCTACCTCGAGCTGTTCCAGAATTAAGTGCATTGCCAAGGGACAGTATGGTCTGCATTACGCGACGTAATTTAGCCGATTCCCTCACCTGAGTTACACATACCAGATTCTTGATCAGAATTTACTCACCAATACAGAAAGGCAGATTCAAACTACTTTCTCTGCATTTGCCCTCTCATCTCCCTGATATCAAGAAAGTATAGGTTACTTTCCCATGTAACTGAACTCCTTGGGATACAGTAATAAGAGCTACATTGCAAAGGTGAGAGAGAGACCATATGGCACACCAGCACTTGAATTGAGGTACATGAGAGCCCTATTATGCATTGGAAAGGGAGAGACCTTTCACTAGTACCATGCGATATATCCTGATCTACGTCATATACATAAGAACATGCAAACAAAGACAAAAGGTGTGTAAACCAAACCAACCTCTTTGGAAGCATCGTTTACAATATCCAAATTAGTTCGCAGATCTTTGATCTGTTACAAAAACATGCCAGTTCATCAGACAGCAGGAGGAGGGCCTGAAGGCAGTAAACTTCCCAAAGTTCTGAATTTAGAAACTGCATGCAACAACCAAGACCAGACATTACCTGTGAAGCAAAAAGAATTTTGAAGGAGAAAACTCGCAACTTGGCCTCCATTCTTGGGACCCTCATCATTTCAAGAAAAAACTGCAAGATAAAAACTAGTCAAACATATCATCCTGAGAGTTATGAATAGAAATTTGTGTTTGCACAATTCACAACTTAAAGAACATAAGATGCAGTCTTATGTTCTTCGAGGACCAGCAATGCTACACCAAAAGTGGAGTTTGCCATGACCCACTAGATTTGTTGGCACAGATAGTGATACAATGCCTAGGCTGCAAGCTTTGAGGAAATGTAAGAACAAAGAGTTTTAACACTGATGCCAGAGAGCTTCTAAGGTTGAGAGATGCATCAAAGCTGAAAACATGTATAAAAATTCTACACAAACAGACAAAACTCCAAGAGGATGGCAAACTGTACCTGTTCGGACTTTCCTAGAGTGGCTTTGTCACCAGGAAAATTCTGAGTGCAATCCCACAGACACAAAAGTAAGGGCACTGACATCTATGCTCAGTTTGTTTCCTCTTAACAATGCCACAAGAAAACTTAAAATCAATTCTCAGTATTATGGAACCATACAAAGATTTTCTGCTAGAGTTATAACCAACCCTCATAAAGACTCAGAGATCAAGGAGACAAATTTGTATTCCAATGTTACAAAGTTAAAATCAAGGACAACCTATCAACCTACCCTCAGCATCTCCATTTCTTCCTTTGTTGGACAGAACTTGATGAGATTTTCAACCTGGTCTGTGTCCAACACAGACCCATCCAAAGCAAGAACTCCACTCTGGAGACAGAGATCCTCAAGTCAGTAGTGCCAAAAAGCCCTTGGAATCATGCCCAAAGGACCAGCAAAGCAAACTCCTGACACAAACAAATCACAGAAACCCAATTGTCCCAAAAACAACATATTGCTCAAATAACAACATACCAATTCCATAAAACACCCTTAAAGTGGGACAACATTCACTTACAATCACATCTGGCAAAGGCATCTTGACTTTTGTGAGCATAATCTCACAATTATTTGCTCGCCTAAGGTCAACCTGCATGTGTGAAGTAACAATCTTAAATCAGAAGGTCTTAAACTGATGATGCGACTCTTTCAATGAGCCATAATTTTGTTGACTGCAGAAAGTCTACTAGAGATGCACACACTCAGTGACCATCAACCATCATATCACATTGTTGGGTATCAGGGTCAGTGTAAGGGGAAATTTTGTACCAGATGAACTTTCTCCTGCTTTGTTGCTGCTCTTTTTGATCCTGCCCTATCTCCAGCTACAGAATTTGAAACTGGTGCTGCTGCTGAAAATAGGCTCTCCAACTCAGACATATCAAAATCAGGTGCTCTGTCAGACAGACCCACAAAACATGATCAGTACATATACTCAGATCTGCGATCATTGTACTATTGCAAGCAAGTGTTCTGTCAATGGCTTGCATTCCACCTCTAAAAATCTAAAAGCATGATTGCACACCCCCTGTCTTATGACAGATTCACAAAGAACTGCAAAGTGCAAAGGATCTTCCAGAAAGGTACCGTGAAAGATCTTCCTGTTTCTGATTCTCTGCCCACAAACTGCCTTGAACAGCACGAGTGACTTTCACCCAGTGAAGGGGTTTCAAAGATGCTTTCTTGGGCAATGGCTGTGGTGGAGCAGCAACAGCTGTGGGTGCAGGAGGCAATGCCCGACCTCCTGTTGGCAAGGGAGTGGCAGAGGAGCCTATTGAGGGAGGGGCTGGAGGACCACCTTGGCCCTTACCAAGAAGGGGAGTGGGTGGCGGCGGAGGAGCACCAAATTTGCCTGCAGTTGGAGGAGGTGGAGGACCACGAGGAGGAGCACTGGGCCGTCCTAGAGGAGGTGGAGGTGGTGGTGGAGCACTTGGCTGTTTTGGAGGAGGAGGGGCACCAGGCCGTCCTGGAGGAGGTGGTGGTGGAGGTGGAGTAGGAGCACTTGGTCTCCCAGGAGGAGGTGGTGGTGCAGGTGGAGGAGGAGCACCTGGTCTTCCTGGAGGAGGTGGTGGTGGAGGAGGAGGAGCACCTGGTCTTCCAGGAGGTGGTGGTGGTGGGGGTGGTGGAGCAGCACCTGGTCTTCCAGGAGGAGGTGGTGGTGGTGGAGGTGGTGGAGGAGCACCTGGTCTTCCTGGAGGAGGAGGTGGTGGTGGAGGTGGAGGAGGAGCACCTGGTCTTCCTGGAGGAGGAGGAGGTGGTGGTGGTGGAGGTGGTGGAGGAGCACCTGGTCTTCCTGGAGGAGGAGGAGGTGGTGGTGGAGGTGGTGGAGGAGCACCTGGTCTTCCTGGAGGAGGAGGAGGTGGTGGTGGAGGTGGAGGAGG
>Ga0209208_10002061_pt1 | contig 28681 bp, 24 predicted proteins | sample S1TSphfallax_3_FD_187694 | JGI IMG/M metagenome (GOLD analysis project Ga0209208, IMG submission 187694) | Host-associated microbial communities from peat moss isolated from Minnesota, USA - S1T2_Fd - Sphagnum fallax MG (SPAdes) (version 2) | ecosystem: Host-associated > Plants > Peat moss >...
AAAACACGCGCACAAAGAATTTTTTTTTCTTCTTAAAATTCTTCAGAAGTTTCTTGTTTCCTCTTCTTCGTCGTCGCTCGCAGCGGACGACAAGCGATCGCGAAAACGTCGAAACCGGAACACGACGACAAGACCTGCGGCGACGACGGAAGAAGAGACAAGAGCCGCTCGCTCGCTCGCTCGCTCGCTCATCGCAACAAGCTTCGTCGTTTGTGTAGATTTGCATTGAAAAGGTAGATCTGGAAAAAACGACGAAATCCAAGAATATCAAAGGAACAGTAGATTCTGATATCCAAGATTCTCAAAGAAACCGTAGATACTGAAAAAATCTTTAAATCAAATTTCTGGCTTCCGATGATCTTTTTGGTTGTCCAGTGGCCCAAAAGCCACAGTCGACCAATCACGCAAGGGCCCAAAAAACAAGCCCCTATTCATACTGCTGGCCATTGTTTTGTAACGCATGTGCGTGTGTACGGGGTTTTCTCCACTGGCTGAAAAGCTGTGTTCGACCAATCACAAACCATGATTTTCTAGGCCCAACAATAAATTTATCCTATTCACATTCTACTGACATTGATTTTGTCCACTGGCCCAAATTCTTCGTTCCACCAATCACGAACCGTTTTCGAAGGGCCCAAGAATGTTGTACCTATTCACACATGTTCGATGGAGACAATTTGACGTAACTACGTGGGTGTGTGAAGTATGTCCCACTGGCCGGGAATCTACCGTCGACCAATCAAAAACCATTTTCTAGGTCCAAAATTTTTCCCTATTCACACTACTGATAATTTGAAGTAACGTCAGCGTGTAGGCAGTTTGTCCACTGGCCAAGAATCTTAGAATCAACCAATCATGAACCATTTCCAGGGCCCATTTTCAATTCATCCTATTCACATTATTACTGAAGCTGCTGTTAGGTGAAGATTAGCGTTTTTTTTACGAAACCCCGTCCATCTTTTACTTAACTCGTTTTTTTTTTCCTTTTCCCGCGGCGGAAAAAGAAAACCCAGGGCGCCATCCGATTGGCTCCGTACTCACCGTACGCACCTACGAGAAAAAGGGCATGGAAAGTAAACGGGACTGAAGTGGAAAGAAATGGATAAAGAAATGTAAAGTAAAAGAGAACTCCGGAAGTAACGGAGCCAATGGGATTACGCCAGAGAGGTAATGAAAGCGAAAAGACGTGAGAGAAAAAGAGCTGCGTACAGAAAGAAAGAAAAACTGTGAAAAAGAAGAAGAAGAAAGAAAGAGGGTATAAAAGAAAAAGGGCGAGGAACCGAAAGAAGTAGGAGATAAGTAAAAGATTGTGGTACCAGTAAAGTAAAAGACAAGGAGGTTGAGTAAAAGAAAGATAGGTGCAGCCGCTTTGTACGAGAGAGTGTGCTAGAGAAGAAGAGAGAGAGAGAGAGAGAGAGAGTGTGTGCGACGATTTCTGTGGATTTTGATCCGCTGTAGACACTTGCATGCTTGCGATTCGCAGTTCTCCAGCAATTGTTGTTGGAGCTGCAACAGCATTTTATTAACTTCCCTTTGGAAATTTTCCATTTGCTTCGTGTTTTGCTGAGATTTTTTCTCTTCCTTTCTCCGCTGCTCCATGAAGAAGCTAATTTGGTTCTCTTTTTAGGAGAAGTGGGTCCTTGGGATTTGCTGCTGTTGCTTTGTTTTGCAGCTGCTGGATCATCATAATGGGTCGCTGATGATTCTGCCGGTTTCTGGAAATGTGTGGGGTGTGTAACTGATGGGAAGAAGAAGAAGAAGAAGACTGGGTTTTGTTGTTGATGAGGTTTCTTTTCTTTCGCGTACTTGGAATTCGAGAAATGCTTGCTGAATTCTTACAATGTCGGTCGTTGTCGGTGTGCTAAACTTGCACGCTGTGAGCAAGAAGAAAGAGAGAGAGAGAGAGGACGACGGATTTAGGGTTAAGTCCCGTGCTTGAAGGAGCGATTGCTTTGGCTTTTTTCTCTCCCTTTGTGAAGGAAGGAAAGGAAAGGAAAGGAATGCTTGAAGAATGTGATGAGCTTGTTGGATTTGGCAGTAGGATTCCTCTCGAGTTCTGTCAGTTCCCACAAGATTTGGCGGCAGCTCAGAGGTGTACATTTTGTCGTGAGAATGCAGGCGTTTGTGAAGTTGAAGTAGGGTTCAGAATGTGCATGCCTCTGGAGTTTCAGGAACAAGAAACTGCTCGGTGGCGGTGGTGATCACTTTGGAGTTTTGTGAATTGGGTGGGTGGCGGATTTGGTGGAGGATCAATCTGCCGGGGGTGCAGCTGCAGTCATACCCTGAAGCTCGGAGATGCGAGCACCAGGATTAGGGTTTTGTGTGACAAGAAGAAGAAGAAGAAGAAAGCAGCCAAGATGTTGGTGGTCTTTTTGCTGGACACCAGCGCGTCTATGAACCAGCGTTGTGCCAATGGCCTCTCGCTCCTGGATTGTGCAAAGAGTGCTATTGAACACTTCCATAAGGTACAACAGAAATTGTTTTTCTTTGCTCTAGCATTCATTCCTGACCTAGATTTTTGCAAGGTGAAGAAGAAGAGTAGGAATTCTGCCACATTTCAAGACACCCAAAGAGAAGAGAGTTTCTGGAATGTGCTATGTTTTTCATGTGTTTTTGCATTCACATTCCAGACCTAGATTACAAGGTGAAGAGCAAGCAGGCCAGTCAGCATTTCAAGCCACTAAAAGAATTTTTTTTCTGAAATGTGCTATGGACTCATGTGTTTGGATTTCATGTTGTAATGTCATTGTTGAGAAAGCCCATGATCTGAAACCAGAAAAAAGTTTGTGATCTGAAACCAGAGAAAGTCCGTGATCTAAGACCAGAAAAAAGTTCATGATCTGAAACTAGAATGCAGCTTGTGAGGACTTCTTTGTGCTTTTCTTGTTTCTGGAACTTCATGTCTTTTTCTTGCATCAATCTTTCTATTTGTATGTGAGCAATGATCTGAAGAAGAAGAATAAGAGCTCAAAAGGTCTTCTCCTCCCTCTGAACAACATCCTTCATGAGAATGCAAAGTGTAATACTACTGTATGCATGATCTGCGCATCTTTCTGTCCTTTCACATGTGATTGAGCTTTGGTAGTCCCTGTGTGGTTTGCCTTGAGGACAACTATTGCATCATTCTTTTACCAAGTTTCTTACACATTCTGTCTGTCTTTTTGTTGGTGGGTGGTTTGGTTTCTTCCAGGTCCGTTCACGGGATGCAGCTTGTCGGCTTGACAGGTGGGTTCTCGGTTTGTCCACTCTCTCTCGGGACTTGGATTAGACCTGTATTTGCAGTCATTGAGTAATCAAGATTGCATCATGAATGGAAATTGTGGCAGGCTTTACAGCAGTGTGAAAAATTACACTATCTTCAACTTAGAGATGGGTGGTGATGTGTATAGAGAGAGAGAGAGAGATTCAGCATCTTCTGGGCTACTATATGACAGGCATTTTTGACAGGAAGAAAATGTGACAATTGCAGGTACATGCTTGTCACTTGCGATGATGAGTCTGACTGCATCAAGGTTTGAATTCTCTCAGTTATACTCACAATTATTCCTCCCATGTGTGATGGTGTCTCTTTTAGTGCTCTTCCCCCCATCTTGTAGCAAGAGAACCCAAGTAAGAAAATTCCATGGGTTTGTCTGGTGAGGCTGTGTCCTTGACAGTCTCTGACTTTCAGTCTACCTATCTGTTTCCATCACAGTTGTCATCATGTTTCTCTTTTTCCTTTTAGTTTTCCATGGGCCTCAATTGGTTTCTCGATTACAGATATGTGTTTGAACTGTAAATGAGTATTTCTGTGGAGTCTCTGACCTTCAAGAAAATGACAAAGCAAGAAAGTCCATGAAGGTTTTGAGGCTAATCATGTCATTGTTTTCACAGGTGGTGGAGAAGTATCCATTCACTCATTTTATGCGCGCTCTCAAGAGTGTACAGGCCAGGGATTTGACCAACATTGGTGGAGCCCTTCAGCGCATTTTTGCCTTCCTTCATGTTCAGCGCTTAACACAAGATATTGACCGCTATGGTATCCTACCACTTACCTTTCTTCTTCCCTTGGTATTCTGCAGAGCCAGTACCCAAGTTTTTTGTTTGCCCTTGAGCAATCATGTAGGGTTAAAGGATGATATCATTAAAGGAAAAAGGGGATTGGTTGTGGTTTATGATGCAGGGCAAGGTCGTAACCCTTGTATGAATGATTTGACCACCATTCTTTTGCTTACAGATGGCACTGAGCTTACCTCCCTGGTATGCCAAATTCCATGCACCATGACCATCAATGGGTTTGCAAGAATGTGTAATTAGATCTTACATTTCTGAGTAATGTGCATCGCTGTTTATTGTCTTAAGTCTTCTGTTTTTATGAAGAGTGTTGTGTGGCATGTAGGCTGGTGTGAGTCAAATCCTACTCTCCAATGGGCCTCTTCCATTGGGTGGAGACCTGGCAGTGCAACCCTTTCGATGGGATCAAAGAGTATTTGCAACCGTCCTCAGGTAAATCCACACTCCTTTCCATCCCCACAGAATTAGTGCGATTGTGTACCAAATCCTACTGTTCTTACTCAGGTAAGAGTTCCTACATGTGATCAGACAGCTCACTGAACTGCAAGTCATAGGCTGTCATTGCTGTTCATACTGTGGGTTTTATAGCTCATTTTGGACTTGTCTTCCTGTTCTTAGACCCTGATCTGGAGTCTTTCTTTGACTTAAATGGAAGATGTTTTTCACCAGTTCTGGTTACCTTTAATCGTGAGTACGGAGATTTCTTGAGACTCATGAGAGTTACAACTACTTTTGGTGTCAATGTTTGTCTTGACCAGTAACTGTGAAAAAGCCATTTCTTGATCAGGATACCATCTGTTAGTGCTGCGGTCCTGGAAAGGAGTGGACCCCTTCCACAAAATGCACCAATTTCTGGTGCCCAGTCGGCTGTTGCGATGGATACCAACATTTCACAATTCTGTGATTTCACTGGGTGAGTTCCTTCTGGTGTTTTGTAGTTTCTGTTGGTCAAATCAGGGCTCAAATTGCAAAATTTGCCTCATTTCTACCATTGCCAGTGTGTCAAAAAAGGACTTTGGGTAAACTCCACACAACAGGAAAATTGCTTTTGAGAGACTTTAGAGTGATGTGCAGTTTCCATGATTGATCAGTTTGAGCCAGATTGGTCCTATGTTGCTTTAAACCATAACTGTGTCAAGATGATTTTGTGAGCCCATCCCACTTCAAAGTATCCATGGCACTGGTTGTTTACCCATCAAGTTTGTTCATTAACCCTGTTTATTGTGTCACTGTGAACTGAGAGGTCTGATGACATGACCCTGTTTGTTTTTGTTGGGTGCAGAGGGAAGTGTTTTGTGGCAACAAGCTGGAAAATTCTGATGCAGCATACAGAAGTCATGGCTGCCCGATTGCCACCATGTGTCATTGTTTCCTTTGAGCACATGTCCCTGCCAGGCTTTGCCTCCCTCCCTCCACAGGTCAGTTTCTTTTATCTTTCCTGTCACATTTGAACTCTTTACTCTCACACTGCAGTACATGTAACTGAAATGTTGCAAGTGAAATTTGTATTCTCTGTAACTTTTGAGTTCCTGAGAGTTGGGTGTTTACCCAGGTGCATCAAGCATGCCAGCGTAAAATGTTACTGGTGCGGGGAGGTCAGGCACAGGGTCAAGGCCACTGGCCTATACCTGAAGCCTATTGGCCTGACCCATCGCACCCTGGTATTCCCCCGAGAGACCCACACCCTGTGATTGCCTACAAACCCATGGATGCAGACCCATATGTACCAGCAAACTTCATCTTTGACAAATATGAGGTACTGGGAGTGGTGTGGAGTGTTTTTCTGAATAATCGAAAGTGCTTAAGGATATGAACCTGGCAGTGAACAATGATGGGAGAGATGCCTCTGAACTCAAAACATTGTGTCTTTGCATGTTACAGATTGAATCCAATCCCATCATGGGCTTTCTTCTCAAAGCTCATGCAGGTGCATGCTGGCAAGTGTATGTGCGAAATAGCAAAAGCACCAGTAATGGCTATGGTGATCCATTTGGGTGAATGACTTTTCCTTCTCATTGTTCATTTTGCATTCCCATTGAAGACCCCTGCTCTGATCACATTACTAGACCAGACATTGTCCCAGGGCTTCTTCTGTAATGATTTTCTTTTGTAACTGTGGCTCCAATACAGATTCTTACGACTTAACCGTGGTGGGAGCAATCTTACACTGTTTGTTCTCCCCTACAATTACCCAGTGAGTAGCCTTTCCTTCATGCTTATTGTATGAGCAGATCACTTCTGAACAGAATTCCGGATTCTATTGGATTTCAACATGAAGAGGATTTCAAATTTTTCAAAGCTGGCTGCAAGCTCTGACAACATGATAATACTGCTGTGTGTGAACAAAAACCAGGTGTTATGGCAGCTTCTTGACCAATTAGGGAAGATACCAGGTGCTGCCAAAATGGCTCCGCTGCCACAGTGGCGTCAAGATATGGAGCGCTATTGTAACAGTATCCCTGCATACTATGGGCCACCTTTGCGTCATGCCCTCAAGCGCTGGGGCTTGAATGCCCACGTGGTTCCAGATTCCATGGAAAATTCACTGCTTGCCGGTTTTGTGGGCACTCAGTTGAAGAAACTCAAGTCGGAAGCAAAAGTGATTTTTGATGCTGACATGTCTCGTATCATGGTACAAAAGCACCCCTTATCAGATGTTTGATATGATACAATAGTCTTAACATCACTTCTGGATATATGAAAGAAACATAAGTACACTTGTTGCTTTCTTTTTTTCTTGAGGTTTGACAATCGAAGAAGGTGTGCAAGACTGGATTACCAGTGTCCTGGTGAAGGAACTCAGAGCCTTTTGAGTTAGATTACTATAACCTAAACCCTAAACTTCATCAGTTCTAAACCCCAGACAGGAATTGAGTATTTTGTTATGCACTTTAGGTTATGAAGCTGCAGGTTGATGGGTGTATGCTAAATAGAAAGATTATGTTACTGTGTGCAGACAGAACAGCAGTTTATAGGAATCAGCACAGGTGTGCACCGTTCTGGAAGGATTCTCCCACAGCTGGGTCCAGCAAGTACTGAGGCCCCTCCTGGGTTCAATACAACAGGAAGTTTCTCATTGCAGCCACGAGGAATTGGACATGGAGAACAAGTTACCACCCGGAAAATGGGGTGGGAGATGCTTTTGCCTTCAGGCCCATCCCCACCTCATGCACCCCCTCCATATGCAACTCCTGCTCTGTTTCCTCCTACTCTTGGAATGGTAGGACCTGAAGTTGCTGCAACCTCCTCTGTCAGCACTGGTATCATGAAGGACATTGGTCTCTTCAAAAATCCATTTGATGTTCCCCGTGACCAATTGCTCAGGTGGGTTTTTTTCTTTGTTTTTCTAGCTTGCCTTTCATATTTGGATCCATGTCTTTTGATTCTGGACAAATTGCTTTTGACTTCGAGATCAGACAATTGTCAGTGGTTTTTCCCCCCTTCTGTTTCTGTACAGTTCATTTCTATATCCTGAGGTGATGTGATTTTTCCATATACAGACAGCTACTGTACCTACCCATACGGGTTGCACTGGCAGCAGATGCACGACATCAAAACCGAAGAAATGATCGAGAGGGTGGCAAAATCTTGAACTCAAGCATCAGCAACCTTGCTGCACACCTGGTAGCCAAGGAAGAAGAAGAAGCCCGACATTCACTCCCGATTGAGAAGGTTTTCCTCAGCTTTGATTGTTTCTAGTTGTTATGTCCACATTTCACTTGCAATGTGTAATCTTTCACCATGTGATCACATTATGCTTTCCATCTTGATATAGTAGGTATTTGTATTGATGAATGGAGGATTCTCTGATTGCTGGAGCAGATGGGTGATTTCAATGATGCACTTCTGAAACAACAGCCTCCTCGCAATCCTTTTGTGAGTATATCTTCTCCTGTAGCTACCTCTTGAGAAGCAAATTTTTTGCCCATAATGAGAATGGGCTCCTCTTTCAGTCTAAGCCCATGAGGACACTGCAATTGTTGATGTTATGATAAACCTGGCATGTGTGCCACAGCCTAGCAGATCCCATTTTTCAAGCCCAGAGATTATATGATACATGTGATGATTGTATTGGGTATGGTGCATAACAGTTTTTTTCTCTAGATGCAAGGCTATATTCAGTCTTTGGTTTGTGACATGGTCTGAAAATGTGCTTGTAGGCAGAAGAGCCAGACAGAAGCAAGCAACAACGTACTATGTTTGGCAACCCCTATAGACAGGAAAAGAGTGATGGAAGTGCAGATGAAGCCTGGCTTGAAGGAACGAGCCCTTTGTTACGTGGCCGTAAGCGGAGACGACGGCTGCCACCAGACTCTGCCTCTGGCCCTGCTCTCTCCTCCTCCTCCTCCTCCTCTACATCTGACTCCACCATTGATGTCTCATCAACAGAAGTCACCTCCCCAGCAAAACCAGGCCGTGACATCGGAATGACTGATGCAAAAGCCCCTGATGCGTCACTTCCACCACTATCTGACCACAGCAGACCCATTGAGCAAAGACCCTTTGTACTAGGTGCTGAAAGTGCAGAGGAGAAATGCAATCCAAAGTATTTGAAGTCTGGATTGAATGCAGAAAGGCCAAATGAGCCATCAGAGAAATTCCTTGGGAGTACTGACAAAGTTGAGGCACCAGCAAATGATGCAGTTGTGACCAACAACATTGAGACCATGATCGTGGAACACAGTGGCCGCAAACGCCGAATTGTGGTGGTGACACCATTAGGTTCTCATCAAGAGCAATCTCATGTTGTTGCATTCCTTCTCTCTGTCATTAAAGCTCTCAAATATTCAAAGCCTTCAAATACACAGAAGGTGTGCCTTTTTTTCCCCCTTCACCTCAATTGGTTTAGGGTTTAGGGCTGGCTCCTCCTACCTTTGATCTCTATTCAATTCTATATTCAATCTTTCAATACAATCACCGTTATTGGTGATCATGTGAGAGATAGACTTCTGAGAGCCACTCTAAATATACAACAGGAAGGTATGCTGATTACTATTGCTCTGGCAGTCGGGCTACATTTCAGATGGTATAATCAATCTGTCAGTTTTTTCTTCCTTTTCCTGGATTGTGATAGCGGTGTTTTTAACTTGTTAAATTTTTTGATGTTTCCAGTTATTTGAGCTTTTATCAGTGCCAGATTTTCCAGTTGACAAAAGCAATTTTTTGGAGCAGCTTATTCTTCAGGTGAAATGACCTATCCTTTTTTGTGTTTGTGCACTACTTATGTTGGGTGTTCGTTCACCAATTGCAATGCCCACAACTATTTTCTAAGAATGAGCATTGTGTACTGTTTGATGTGTCTTGCAGGCTCAACGGTATAACAAAGTGGCAGTTGCAAAAGAGTTAGTGGAGTATCGGGAGAAGCTGATTACCTGTCAACCAGTGATCAACCCACATTAGTCATGTTTTTTAAGGATTGTCTTAATTTTGCAGTGGCAATTTTTTCTCTCAGTTGTACTTTTGTTGTACATATTTTTCTCATGCAGGATTGTAGGCGGTAGCCAAAATTAGGTCAATTTCGAGCCTTTTTTAATGCAGCAGCAGCAGTCTAGTATATCCATGTGCCTTACTGTAGACTTTTACAGTATGTTAAGGTCACCATTCCAAAGGCATTGGGTGATAACTTAACATGCTGGATTCAAAGATTGCATTTTGAGAAGAAACTGGTGAATAATCTCTCGATTAAGCTCCTAATTGCATTTGCCTCTTAAGTGCAATTAAGACTGCCAGTTGAAAATTCTTAAGAGAATAGGGTCACTGGATTAGTTCTAATCTGTTTTAGATTGTAGTCACAGTGGCAGTCAATATGCTGATGAGAGACCTAAGATTTGGTGTATTAAAGGCGGTTGCAGTCGATATGCTGATGCAGAGGGATCTAAGCTTTTGTTTGTTGTAGACAGTTGAGTTAGGTTTGAGAGAAGGAACTTAATGAATGATGATGGCCAGTTTTGTGTACAGGTTGTTGGGGTTTTTCCATTGTGATCTCTGTGTTGAGACTTCAGGAATTACTGAATGAAGTGTGACAGCCACCACCAAATAGTGAGTCTATCTTGTAGTGAGTCAGATGTGTACCGAATTGGCAAGGATAGAATTTTTTTTTGTGAAGATGGAAGAATTATTTGTAACTGCAAATTGCACTCATTCACTTCACTTTTTCAAATGCCATTTGGTTGTTTTTGAGCTGGTTGGTTTGACTCACAGTTCGCTCATCTATTGGACCTTTTTTCTGCAAAAGTACAGATCTCAACAGCCACAGATGGTGCATGCCAACCATGAGCAATGGATGGATTGGTCGGTGGACAGAGGAAACACTTTCCCATTGGCTTCAAGTTCCCCAGGTTAGCCCAGTTTCTGCTTTTACAACCTTCCTCCTAACAACCCACTAGCAATTATCTAGTTAGTAATTTCTCTATCTACATACCTAGTAGAGAGATGCACCTACTGGTTATTCTACTACCTAACTACCGCACCTATCCTTTACAGATAGGTTACTGAGATGAAACCCTACAAGAACTTAGTTCGGGTTCATTCACAATCGAGTCATGAGAGCATGTACTTGGGATGGGCCTTGCATTGAAAATCTGGGGTGAGGTGCAGCAGTCATATCCAGTGAATCCACTGCTACAACCCTGGAAGAATACATATAGCTTCCAGGGCCTTGGAGGAGCCCTGGAGAAGTATAATAAATATTGTCAAATTGTATTTATCGATTGCTCCCTGTTTCCGATTGGCTAGATAGTTTGATTGGTCCAGGTGGGTTGCCATAAGTAGTCAGTCTCCCACCAATTTGCAGTCCCAGTTTTAGTTTTATGGGTGGGATTGGAAAAAATTAAATAACTGAAACTTGGATTTGAGAAATATTTTTGCAGGGTCCCATATTGAGCACCTCAGGAGATTCCTCTAACAGTCTGGTTGAAAGTTGCTTCTTTGTTTTGTTTTCTATGGTAGAGTCACAGCTATCTCCTCTCCTCAAATCCTTTTCTTCTCTTCTATTTTCCTCACTTTTGGGGACCCAATGCATACTACTACCAGTGGACTGTTTGCTGAGCATCAAGACTTATGTTTCCAAGAATAATTCTGCAAACAAAGGGTGGCACAAAAACAGATGAAGGAAATAGGATGCAGAAGCACTTCACCCTGTGAACTGCTTTTGTCAACATCAAGACTTTCTAGGGACGATTCTGCAAATGAAATTGCAAACAAAATCCAATGTTAGAGAGGGGATGAAAATGTCACCAGTTACTGAACACAAATCCTGGGGGGTGGGTGGAATGGAACACTCCATAAAATGGAAATGCCCAAGTGGAGCAAGTGAGACAGAGATTTGCATCATTTGCAGCAGCAGCAAGATTGGGCAAATTCTTTGTATCTGAAACTGAGTTGATTTTCAGTATGTGTAAACTTGTGCAAGTTGTTTGGAGAATATACAAAGAAATTTCTGTTTTGTTTGCTTGCAGTGGTGAAACTTTTCAAAATCTGATTTTCATTTCGTCAATGTGAAGTTTTTATCCTCATGATATGGGATAACCCGTCTCATTCATAGATTGATAGAGAGAGAGATGTAGAGAGAGAGAGAGAGCTTGGCTGTATTTGAAGCTTTGTTGGGATTCAGATTCCTAGTGTTTCTTAGAAGAATTTGAAGTGGTGGTGAGATAGGGAAGGGAATGTAAAGAAGCTCACAAGGTTTTTCCTGTGGGCTGCAGTTGGGGATCCAGTTTTTGTTGGGGGTTGGAAGCAAGGGGAGTTTTATATGTTACATAGAAAGCTTAAAACCATTCTTTGTTCTCTCACAAAACATTTCTTGCAATCCTGCAAAACAGAAAAAATCTGTCATGCACAAATTACAGGATTCAGATGAAGAAGAACACAGCAAGAGAGGGCTAGAGAAAGCTACTGTTGGTCCTGAAGAAGATTCAGGATTTCAGGACTTAAGGAATTCTGGATTCAGATGAATCTGGAAGAGCAAGAAGATTCTGGATTCAGGAATTCCAAATTGAGATGAAGAGCAGGGAGAATCATCAGGACTCAGGAATTTGGGAATTCAGATGAAGAGAAAGAGAGCTGGCTGGCTATCTAGCTATGAGAAATTGAAACCCAGGATTGATGTCAAAACTGAATCCTTCATTCAATTCCTGGCAGAGCTAGCTCTCTATCTTTCTTGTCACAAAGATCACAAGATGGAAATCTGTGTTGATCAAATCTGTTGTTGAGTAATCAATCTAGAATTCCAGAAACAGATCACGAAGATCTTCAGGAAGATCAGGAAGAGTCGCTAGATGGAAATCCATGTTGAATCTGTCATTGAGTTTTGAAGCAAGAAAGGGTTTAGGGTTTTTCGAGCTTTCACCAAATCGATGCCGATCGAGGTACCTTTCTTGCAGTAGAAGAAGAAGAAGAAAGGGTTCAGGGTTTTTCGAGCTTTCACCAAAACCAATGCCGATCGAGGATTAGGGTCGAGGCTGGATTGCAATGGGTCGCATCATCTCGTTGTCCTCGTGATCGAGAATATGACAATGCCACACATAGCCAGGTCCTGCAGTAGCATCGAAAGGAAAAAACTGGCCGCTGCCGCTGCCATCTCCATCTCGACTCGTCCACTGCAGCAACAATCTTGTAACGTTTCCCGGCCAGGAGACGATGGTATCCTTCCACCCAACTTGGTTGGCTGCAGGTCCTCTAGGCTCCTCCGTGAAACAGCTCCGGGGATCCGGAAACGGCAGATGGAAGGAGCAAGACTTGCCTTCTTCCCCCACTTCCATCCCCATCCCCATCCCCATCGTCGTCTGCGACAAGCTCTGGTTGAAGGATTGCTGGTTCAGGAAGCGGAATTGCACGAGATGGATGTGCATGGGGTGCGCATCCGGCGTGAAGTTTATAAACTCCCACACTTCTGTCGCGCCCAGCACCGGCTTCTCCGTGACCGGATCGCTCCAAGAGTGGTTGGAGAGCAGCGAATGGGTGGGCGAGTCGTCTTTGTCGTCGAACTCCACCATGAAATTGGTTCTCCAGTTCGCCTCTTGCAAGAAGCTCTCGATGGGAACGGTCTTCACCAGCGCAGAAGAGGCTTCTTCATCTTCTTCTGTCTCTCCTCCTCTCAGCTGTGCAGGGATGCGAGCTCTCTCGGGTTCAGGGTTTTGCCGTTGCCGAGGAGAGTCTTTGACGACGAAGAACTTCATCACATTCTTTGTCCGTGGTGGGCTGAAAGCAGGATCGCCGCTAGGGAAAGGAGCAGGACCGGAATTGAGCAGCAAGATCTCATGAGCGCCACTACCCAACAGTGCAAAATCGATCAGGAAGTCGATGCGTTCGGCGGGAGCAATGGTGAGCTCGGAGAGCACTTGCGGGCGGTCGAGGAGACCACCGTCAGTACCGATCTGCACGAACGACAGTCGCTCGTCGCTCAGGGAGAGCTGGAAGAAACGCGCGTTGGCTGCATTCACCACACGCAAACGGTACATGCGAGGCTGCACGCGGACGTAAGGCCAAGCTTTCCCGTTCACGAGAATAGTATCTCCGAAGTACTCTGGACACCAGCTCGGGTGCATCTTCGGCGAGTCCCCGATGGTCGGGAAGTTGATGCTGCCGTCCGGGAAGAATTGCATGTCGTGCAGCAACAGCACCAGTTCCTCCTCTTCCTTGGGAAGCATCCAAGAATAGCTTGTTCTCGAGCTTCTGTTCTTCTCCAACTCTGCTTTCGAGGAGGAAGAAGTATCCTCGTCCTCATCCTCCCTGATGATGTACGCGCCGAACAAGCCCGAGAGCACATTCAACCTCACGATTCCCAAGCTGTGATCATGGTACCAGAGCATCGTCGCCGGCTGCGAGTTCGCGTAAGTGTAGTTCTGTGTGCGGTACGCGGGTCCATGAAGAGCTACTCCTCCTCCTCCTGTCGCAGTGAACCATGCATCTGGGTACCCATCTGAGGAGCTCTCGACTTCACCGCCATGCAAGTGCGGGACGATCGGCACTCCTCCTCCGGAATCGTCGTTGTCGTTGCTGCTGGTCTGGGGATTCGCCCACATCAGAGTTTTGTCGACCCGGAGCATGTGCTGTCGGTCGTGGATGTGATTCTCGAAGCGGACGTAAGACTCTACTCCTCTTCGAGCTTCCAGAGTCGGTCCTGGGTAGCTCGCTGTATCGCGGCTTGTGCCGAATGCGTACAGAGGAGTGGGTGGTAGATCCCTGTGCAGCTTCTGCATCATGCATCATCATAGTCGAGAACCAACCATCATCTTCTTCAGAAGATTAGCAACAACCCATCATCGTCTTCTTCTTCTTCAGAAGATTCACAGCAACCCATCATCTTCTTCATCAGATCACAAAAACAACACATGGAAAGAGATGAAGCTCGTGCTGGGAAAGGGAGCGACAGCTGTAGGAACAGCTACGTACCTGGGTGATTTTGTAAGCGCCGAGTGTGAGCTGCTTCCGGTTGTGGATGTGTATGGCTTTCAGTCTCGGGAGCTTATCCACGAATGGTTCCAGAACTGGCGATGGCGCCAAGTTCTGGCACACGGACTGACGAAGCTTTGTAGTAGTAAACTTCTTCCCCCATGCGAATTCCCACGAGAATGCTGCGCTGATCAACAGAAGACCCACGAGAAACCGCACCGCAGAACAGCAGCTGCTGCCAGGACTTGATTGCAGTCGTTCACTACCGTGACAATGCATCATGATTCTCCCCTCCCCGACGTCAGGGACTCTCCGAATTCTTCTTCCCTGGACGGATCCGCAAGCTGCTGCAGCTGCAGCTGGGTCCCCCTCCGGTTGAACGTTATATCACCTGCCCAAAAAGCCCACCATTGCCATGAATCCTCTCATCAACAATGCGGAGAACAACACGAACAAGGATTTCATCTTGCATTGCACCGAGCGAGCAAGCAAGTACACAGCAAGAATTCAGAGCAGACAAAAGAATGGCGAGAGAGACACAAAGAGAGACAGAGACAGAGATCAGCATCATGAGTTGTGGTTTTCTTCTTCAGCAAAAAACAAACCTTGGCAAAGACTACATATCTGCTGCTATGCTATGCACATACCCAATTCCTAAACCCAGGAAGAAGAGATTTACAAGAGCTTCTTCCCACAAACTCTGAACTCTCTGAAACCATATGAGCCAGGGCAATCTTGTATTGAATCTTTATATTTCTGCAATTGCATTCATTCACTACCATTCATGACACATGATCTGATCCTCCACCAAACAACATCACCCACCACCATTCAACTATTATCTCCCACAACAACAATTTTGTTCCTGCTGCCTGCCTGCCACAACTCTCTGGAAGGTGGCTGGGTTTTGTTGAATGCTTAAGAATTCTGAGACCCAAAATCTGAACAACCTCTGCAACTAAAAAGCTTGCAAAATTTTCACAATACTCCAGATTGCTTGAAAAAAAAATTCATGAGATTGTTGACTCCAACAACCAACTGCACATGAAACTTTTCACAAGACCAGATTGCTCAAAACTCTTGACGCATTATTACTGAATCCAACATCACCTGCAGACAAACAACTTTTTTCAGGAGTTCAGGATTGAATGATTATTTTATTGCTTACTCACTTCTTGAGGCACACTGAAAGAATTCATCAGGTGCAAGAAGCCACAGATTGCTTCATTCCTTTTGACACACTTTCCAAATGCAACATCTGCCAGAAGCCAATTCAACAAAGCCCAGATCAATGCTCAGTTCTTTTAAGACATGCACCAAATCTGAAATCTGCAAGAAGCATTTTTCAAAAGTTCAGAATTGCTCAATTTTTCTGACCCACTCAAAATCATCAAACATCATCTTCAAGAAGCATTTCACGAGGTTCAGATTGCTCAATTCTTTCAGCACACCAAATCCAACATCTGCAGAAAGTAATTCTGTTTCACAGAGAGTTCAGGTTGCTCAATTCTTGACACAAACGAGTTTCGACAGATGCAACAAGCAATTTCACAACCCCAGATTGCTCAATTCCTGCAGCAATCTGGTGGCTTCACTAATCTTCTGTCATCAGATCATCAACCAAAAAAACCATCATAATCCACCACCATCATCAAATTCCATCTAGAAATTCGGACATTCCTCCCATTCTATCACCATTATCATCATCATTAATGCACAAAGAAGAATGCAGCTGATGATGTTGAAACTTGAAACCTCCTCAAAAAACCCACAACCCAAAAATAAAATAAAAACCTTGGGAACTCAGAACTTATGATTGATGATCATCATCATACCTGGAAATTTTCCAAAAACTGGATTGAGCTGCTAATGCAAGTGATGGAATTGAACCCAAAAAAGAAGATCTTTGAGGGACCAAGAATGTGATGAGCTGAATGTGTCTGGAATGATTCAGAAACTTCTTTTTTTTCTTTTATGTTTTTGCAACTGATTAGTTATGAAGATCATCAACAACAACAACAACAACAACTACTACTATTACTTCCCATACCAACTAACTTCATGTCTTCTCTTTGCTCTTTCTTTCAGCAAAGTTCTCTTCTTTCTATGAGCAAAGTAAGAACTTCGGTTTCTTCTTCTTCTTCTTATAGAGATTGTGTACTTTTGTCATGCATTCATTCTCAGAGAATTTTATTTTATTTTATTTTTGGGTGGAAATTTTCTAGTGTCGAAAGCAAATTGAATGTGAACAAGGTTCAAATTAATTCATGTTTGTGGGGGAGAGGGGTATTTACCCTTGGAGAGTGTCTTTTTAATTTCATAACATGCAAAACCCAATTCAATATGAAACTTGGCGAGCGACTTTAATGTTTTGTAACATTCAAAACCCAATTCAATGTGAAACTTGGGGGAGTGTCTTTAAAATTTCATAACATTCAAAACCCAATTCAATATGAAATAGAGTTCAAGTTGTTTAGTGTTTGTGTGGTTTATCCTTTGGGAGTGTCTCATAAAATTCCAAACCCAATTGTTTTGAGCAAACTTTCAAGTTTGTTTTGTATTTATGAGGTTACTCAACAAGATGTGCATTACTCAACATGATGTGCAAGCAACATTTTCACCCATTCCTAAGACACATCATATTTGTGCAAGGTTTTGTGACCCGTGCACAATTCAAAATGAACATGTACCAAAACAAACATTTGTTTGAATTTTAATGGGCACAATTAGCAAAATGTTTTTGCAAAGAACTCAATTATAACCGTATTGTGCTACGGTATAGGAGCATTCAATGCGATCTTGAAAACTTTTAAATGTTACCACCCAACATCGAGTTGAAGGTATACCTTTCAAGTATACAAGACACATTAATGTAAATTTTATATCATCCATGCGATATGGCAACAACAAGCAAAATCGTTGGCTACCATGTCCCTAGAAAAAAAAAACCTCAATATAAATTATAGAGATAATAAAACCAATAATAATGCTCGAAAACCACCAACTAGTGAGCAAACATCAATATGTGTTTTTTTGAGCATTTTCAAAAAATTATAACTATATTAGATGTGACTTCCCAAATACATCATGGATCAATTTTTGCAAAGTTGGGAAAAGCTTGAGTTCAACACATTGGAAATAGACATATAGCTATACAATTCCCTAAGATACATTCAAATCACAACAATTTAACTCAACACCTTGTATATATACTACATTAGTAATCCCAACATTGGGGTTTTAATTTCATTTCCAAATGGACATGTGCTTTTCAAATTTTCAAGTTTTGAAATGGGAAATTAGCATTTTAGTTCTTTAAATTAGGGTTAGGGTTTAGGGTTTTAGGGTTTTTTTTTATCTTCATTGAAAAAAATACATCCTCTTTCTTTTCATTTTTTTCTTTTTTTTTGGAGAGAAATACATCTCCTCTTTTATGTGGATTGTTCTTTGCAAGTTACATGACATATATATTTTTTTACAAAATCTTCCCATGTGGATTTCTATTATGCCAATTAGAGCTACAACATAACATTATTGTTACACCCATATGTACACTCCCGATTATATTGGATATTGGACATTTGCACTATGCACACACACCGATCATGTGTTTGTGTTTATGTGTGTTTCCCAACTACCCATGATCAAGCCTTCTTAGAAAACCATTTTTTAAATAGGCCCTCACAACAAATTTCTCTCACCAAACCCTAGGGTGCACATTCACATGTTTTTGAAGTACTTACACTTGGGCATATACAAGGAGTGTATGGTTGTAATGAAAATGGTGCAAGAGTTAAAGAGTGTGCTTTTATTGGAAAAATAAAAATCTAACCTTATGGAAGTAATTTTCAATTAGCACCATTGATTTCCATTGTGGAGTGAAATTTGGGAACCATTTTTTGTTCATAAAATTTATTTAAAAAAAAAAAAAAAAGATTCAACATTTGTCATACTATTTGTACTAAGCAATTTTGTTATTGTAGTGAATAAAAGCCAATTTCTATCATTTATTTTGTTTGTACTAGAAGAATTATTTTCTTTTGAAGCTTGTCGAGTTGATCATTTGAGTTCTTACATCAAATTGTAAGGGTATCTAGGGGTATTCATGAATTCAAAGGCCAAAAAATTGGGTATAAGGGTAGTGGTTTTTTTTCCTAGAAAAAAAAATTGTTTCTTTTTTAAAAAATATATAATTGAAAATTTTGGGAATTCTTTTTTTTTCAAGTGTAAAATTTTTCTAATTTTGCTCAAAGTTTGAAAATTTTCACCAAATTTTCAATTTCACACAATTGTAATAAATATAAATAAATAAATAATAACCCTAATATAGGGCTTATGAATTGCATGTACTTATTAATATAATCATAAACATATGTTGTTTGAAATAAAATAAGGGTTTCATTTAATAATGAGTAAATTATGATCCCAAATGAATTAAAAATAAATAAATCTTCCATTTATATCAAGGTGATTGAACACCTATTTTTTTATTTAAAAATACTTAAATTTAGGAAAAATAAATGAAATTTCATTTTCATGGCTGTAGTTTTTTTAATGTAAATTAAACTTAAAGCCAATTTTTTTAGAAATTAAATTTTTTATTTTTTAAAAAACTCAGAATTAATTACCTACCCTTTGGAAAGTTGCCACATGTACTAGGTAGACGGGGGATGCAAAATGACCCGGGAGTTTAGGGGGCTAGGATTAGGGCTACTCCAGTTGGGTAGGTAGACTAGGCAGGGCTGTATGTAGGTCCCCACCGGCAAACCCGTTGGAGATCGTACCCACAACACGTGCCGGCGTGTGTTGAACAGACGGAGCTTGCGGTACCCACTTGCCCGACTGTCGGACGCCCGCGGCTGCCGCACGCCGCTGACAGTGCACACACAAACGCCTTCGGCAGCCGGCCCTACAGATTGGCCGGTCCACCCGGCAAAGGACCGGCCAAAAAAGGTTGGGGGGGCGGGGGGGCCATTTCACTTATTATTCTCCCATTTTGTTTTTTTTTAATTGTAATTTTTTAATTTTATTATTATTTATTTCGAGAGGGGCTTAACATGTCTCAAGTATGCAATTTAAATATTAAAAAATTGGTGGGTTTAGGCATGTAGTTGATATAATAGGTGATCACATTTTATTGGTGGTACAATGGTAGTAATAATAGGCCCCAAAAAAATAAATAAATAAATAAAAATTCGGTATTGAGCTATGCATAGCTAAGTAGAATTGGATCCAGTTTGAAACCGAACTCACCTAAGATTTATTTATTTATTTATTTATTGTAAACTCAACATTGGCGATCTTGAAATGTGAAGAACCGAGTCCAAAACAAGACCAAAGGTTTTATCAAATTTTTTAAAAATATATTTAAATCAAAATTGATGCACATAAGTTATCTATCGATCAACTTAACCCTATAGTCCTAAACCAATTAATTTATAATTATACAACTTACGGTTATATTGTATGTGAAACCCATATGCACAATGAATATGGTATTTGGTTGTTTTACTTGAAATTGTAAATCAAATCAATGAGAAACAACATTAAAATAATAGATAATTAATGGATAAATTTTTCCCATTAAGATAATAACTAGAAGATGATAAAATCTTAAAGAAAAAAAAATCTCAAAATGAAGGTATTAATTTTTTTTTAAAAAACAATTGACCTGAGAAATATGAATTTTGATGTCTACAAAGGATCTTGTATGAAAAGAATAGCTCAAATTCGCCAGATTTAAGAAAATAAAATCTAAATTATCATAATTTTTATGATAAGTTCCAATAGGTAGCCAAGGACATAGAAAGAAGGATTTTGTTTTGTTTTCTAATTTCATATCTTGTGTTTAGCCAAATCTGGCTAAATTATCTTATGGATGATCACCACTTCAGCTACATCACAAAATTGAAAATAAATAAAATAAAATCCCCCCATCCATAATTGAACTGGTTTTTATATATTAATTATTAACAGTTAGAATTAGCACATTCATAATGTACAATTTATTTCATTACTTGGTCCTTTTCTCAACACTTGGAGAACACGAGGGCTTATGCGTTAGGTAACATTGTGCGCTAGACAAGTTACTAGACATAATCAATTGTACTTGAGAGCACCGAGCTTTCAGGTTATGGGACAAAGAAGAATGTGAGTTATGAGGATCAATATCACGAAAAAAGGAACTAGTGTTATGGGACATAGAAGAATGTGAGTTATGAGCACCAAGAACATGCAAAAAGGATACGGAGTTAGGAAATTTTTAAGAAGGTTAGCAGGATGTGATATAACTAGGGAGCTCTCATTCAATGGCATGCTAGCTAGATGCTCCCTGCAATCAGTTATGATTTCACTTAAGGTTTCAAAAGTTCCTTTCATATTTTTAATTGGGCTCCATGCTGCTGCACATTATCAATGACAATTAGATTTTTTTTTTCCTTTTTTTTAATGTTTTCATATGGTTTTTAATAGTTCATCATTATTTATGTTGATATAAAATTTTAATTTGAATTTATGTAAATATCATGCACATGAAAAAACACATGTGAATGTATTTCTTCACATCTATGTTGATGGGATAGGGAAACGGAATGATAGGCTTGCTAGTTATAGACTTAGAAATGAAATAATTATGAATTGCCGTTGAAATTGTTTTTAGAATTGTATAGGGTTTCAATACAATTTCAATGTCCAATGTAATCTATAGATTTACCTATTGAGTCAAATTCATAGGTAAATTGGCAAATCATCCAAAATTTAACTAACAATGGACATAAATGCACAAATACTACAGATTTCCACAAAAGAAGAAAATGTGAATTTGCTATCATGTTTGGATATCGACTAGGGTTTAACAATTTCACAAAACGTTACGAGTAAAGTTGTCAAATGATAATCACATGATACTATATTCTACACACATTACCTATTCGATTGGATTAATTATACATAGCCTTGATGAACATCCCCTTGTACTTAAATGTTTTGCACGTAGCCCATGCAAAGTGCAAGGGAGCATTTGATAAGAACTTGGAGATACTACATTCTACACACATTACCTATTTGATTGGATCAATTATATGTAGCCTTGATGAACATCCCCTTGTACTTAAATGTTTGCACGTAGCCCATGCAAAGTGCAAGGGAGCATTTGATAAGAACTTGGAGATACTACATTCTACACACATTACCTATTCGATTGGATCAATTATACGTAGCCTTGATGAACATCCCCTTGTACTTAAATGTTTGCACGTAGCCCATGCAAAGTGCAAGGGAGCATTTGATAAGAACTTGGAGCTACCGGCGTTGCGGTGGGACCTCAAAACATGGAAGAGCCTCTAGGGTTGTTGCCATTATCCAAAAACCCACTCTTGAGCTGCAACTCACTTGTGAGGGTAGGCTTCATTTCATTTGAGCTTCTCCCCTGTACAAAGAGCAAAGCATCTAAGCAAAGCACATATTGAAGAAGCATCATCACTTGCAGAAAGAAGATGGCAATTTCATGAAACCCTAATTTCCACAACAGTGTGGGATCTCCCACTTGTATCCATGTTACCTGAGTGAATTTGAAGTCTCTTAAATCACAGAAACAAAAGTTTCAACAAAACTGAGTCCGAGAAGCCTTCTGATTTAGCAATGAAATCAATCGAAATTGGCATGAAAATGGGAACTCTTTAGCATGTCCAACACAGGATGCTTTGAAGGCGGGTTCAAAATTCAAGGAAAACAAAAGAGCGAAAAGAAAGAAAAAAACCACAAACCAATTGAGTTTGTAATGCAAGTGCAACATCTGCCCTTTCTCTACTGCCATGTTGCAATCTTGAATGCAGTCTGAATATTGACACCCAACAGCAAACCGAGAGCCTGCATCATGCGGAAATCGCTGATGTGGGGTGACATGCTGTTAGGATTTCGTTGCACCTCCTTCCTGTATGATCACAACAAAATCAGGCTGCTGAAGAATGGCCTTGTTCTAGGGTCAGCTTGAACTTTTGCCCAAACATCAGGACTTCGAAACATACTATTGATTTGAGGCCCTTGGCATCCCCATTACTTTTTGAGCATCACTTAGTCCAGATTCAAGTGCTTCATTCAAAGGGTCATGCTCGAGACCCTGTTTCTAAGCCACAATTGCTTCATCAGTTTGACCTAGACCACTAGAGGCAGCAACCAAATGGCTGTAACCTTTTGGCAATTCTGGCTGGCTTCAGCTCCACATTCTTCTTGGCATCATGCAGTGCATCCTGATACTTATGCAGTGATGCACATGCAGCAGATCGATGAGAACACAGAATGTGATTGACAGATTCTAATTGAATTTTGCCTCTGAAAAATGTCTAACTGACTCCTCAAACCTTCCCAGCTGAAAACACAGTGTTTTCACCTCATCAACCATTTCTAGCTCCAACACTGTGCAGCGAGTATCACAAGAAGGTGCATTACAAACTATCACTGAATCCCAAGTCACCTTAAAATGGGTTATCACATTGGAAAATTGAACATGTGTACTGGGCTCACCTCAACAAGATGATTGCATGTACATTGCGAAGTGCTTGATGAGGTAAACGTGTCATGTACTCCGATGCCTACACAGAAAATATTTCTATCAATATGGGTAGTTTCTGAATTGCAAAAAGACAAACAAACCCAACTCTCTTGACAAACCTTCACAAAAAGTCTCCTATCTCAACTCATTGAAACCGAGGTGTAATCCCCCTATTCAACAAACATCTAAATAGAACCAAGAAGCAATCAAATCTGGCTATTCAATTTCAATCTCATTGTACCCATTTTCCTTAGGAGGCCCACCCTGCCTTGGCCGCCTCTGCACCTCTCAAGTCAAAAATGGTAAGGACATTGGAATTTGAACATGTTGTTAATCACAAAAACTTGGACATCACATTGTGCCTCACCCTCATAGTAGTTTGTGTGAGAATTGATCAACTTTTGACATTCATAGACTTTTAGAGCCATGAAGTCCTTGAAATGTTGTTCTTGCTCTATATGTCCAAGCAATGTTTCTGATGATTTATTTTTCAGTGCATAGAATACAAGTTCCAATTGTGCATATTCTTCTCTGTTTGTCTGCTGCATTCTTGTCTGCATGAGCATATCTCAGGGAGCTACTACTTACATGAGCTTTGCATGGTGAGAACAGCTTCTTGACCTTGAGATGTCTGAAGAAGAGATAACAACATGTTTCTGGCAGGTGACAGATCTTCTTCATTCAGCAGGCGGACACATTCATGGTTTCGGGTGAAGATTGTATGCTGTTTTTTCCTGTTGAGGATTGTAATTAAAAGATGATGTGATGTCATGTGACTGAAAGAGATCTGAATTTTTTCTTTGCTTGCTTGCTTGCTACCTATCTACCACAGGTAGCGTTGCGGAAAAAGACCTGGGGCTGAAGATAAGTGGTGGCAGTTTTTGGAAATGGCATATTGCAAGAGAATGGGGAAGTGGATCATGCAAAGCTCAGAGAGATTGTGTTCTCTGACACCACCAAACACAAGCAGCAGGCATTGAGCAGAAAAGAGACTACTTATGTGAAGATGGCAAAGAGTTCCAAAGATTATGAACTTGCCATTGAGGCCTTCAACAAAGCATTGACAGAGCACTGGAATCCCAATACTCTACAGAAGCTCAATGCTCAGCAGAGCAAGCAAAAAAAGAACTTGGGCAGTAGGAGTATTATGATTCAGCAATAGTAGACATAGAGCAAGAGAAAGGTCATTGCCTAGTTCCTGTAAAAATACAATATTTTTCCTTTGGATTTGTTAAATGCTCTTTCACATGTTGTTCAGTCAATGTTTTCATTGTGTAGAACAAAATTGACAGGATTCTGTTTGTACAGGAAATGAGTTTTTCAAGCAAGCCCAATACCCAGAAGTTTTGAAGCAATTAAGCAGATGTGTGTCAGCCATCTTCGATGTAGCGTCACAGTTATCCCTGCATTTTTTTTTGTTGGGGTGAGGACTGACATCGTGCAGTTGTGTTGTTTGTCCAGGTGTACAGCAATAGAGCAGCAAGCTAAACAGAATTGGGTGCAGTTCCAGAGGGTCTAAAAGATGCAAATAAATGCATAGAACTAGATCACACATTTGCAAAGGGTTTACTAATGAGCAAGGGAATGATTCAGTTCTACATGAAGGAATATGATAAAGCATATGAAACTTGTACCAGGTAGCGTCCATTTATGCACCCTCCTGCATTTCTGACTTGTTCTCTGAGAAGATTGTTGTGTTCATTCCAATGTTCATTCCAATTAGTGATCTTGTCTTCTGGTGTGTGATCCTCAATCTCAGCATTGAAATCCCTACACCCTGAGGAAACTCAATCTTTTGAGCACCCTTGAGCAACCTTGTTCTGGGTAATCATGTCAAAAGTTTCCAACCATCAATTCTTGAATAATGTTACTTCTTATCAAGTATAATACACCAATAGTGATCTTCTTGACTTTCATGTGCTACAAGTGGACATAGTGGACATATTTTCAACAAAAGGTTATGGGTGAATGTGCAGGTTTTGAACAGATTCTCAAGAGAATCCCACTTGAGGCAGCTCAAGAAAAACACATGAAAGAATCCCATAAATAATGTAATGTGAAAAATTCAAAAGTTGGTGAAATGCTGGAATTGTTCAACTACACTGATCTGCATCCAACAATCTCGCTTCACACTCAGTTTAATGTCTTCCTCTTCAGGTAGAGCAGGTAGAGCAGCTCCACAGGTGCTCATCACAGTATGTGGCCCCAGCAAAAAGAAAATTGAATGAAGAAAAGTCAAAACACATTGGTTTGGCTCAGCAAAATGGTTTTCTTTGGGCCCAACAACATTTTCCCACAAGATGATGATGCTCTGAGGCTGGTATAAAACACACAACAAAACCCTAACACCTTCAAAACCCTAACACACCTTCTCTTGATTGGCTAGATAGTTTGATTGCTCCAAGTGGTTTGCTCTTAGTAATCTCTGACCAAGTGAGTGAGTTTGCACTCCCAAGTTTGATAGTTTGATTGTTCCAAGTGGTTTGCTATTAGTAATCTCTGACCAAGTGAGTGGGTTTACACTCCCAAGTTTGATAGTTTGATTGTTCCAAGTGGTTTGCTATTAGTAATCTCTTACCAACTGGGTTTGCACTCCCAAGTTTGATAGTTTGATTGTTCCAAGTGGTTTGCTATTAGTAATCTCTGACCAAGTGAGTGGGTTTGCACTCCCAAGTTTGATAGTTTGATTGTTCCAAGTGGTTTGCTATTAGTAATCTTTGACCAAGTGAGTGGGTTTGCACTCCCAAGTTTGATAGTATCATTGGTCCAAGTGGTTTGCTATTAGTAATCTCTCACCAATTGGGTTTGGAGTCCCAAGTTTGAGTATTATATGGGGATGGGGTTGGAAGAAAAAAGAAAATGACTAATCTTGAAGTAAATGACATAATCTTGGTAAAACTTAGAAGCTTGATTCAAAGGTAGAGATTGTTTTTTTTTTGTAAGAATTTTTTTTTGTGTGTGTGCACTGTGTGTGTGTGTGTATAATTTTTTTTTTATAGTTTCATGAACTTTGTATCATACTTGTAATCTTGATATTGAATTGAATATATTGAATATATTGAATAATTTAAATTTATGTAAAACTTAATTTTTTTAAAAAAAAATTTGTTGATTTTTTTATAATTTAACATATATATGTTTTTTGAATATTTGATCTATCAACTAGTAAAATGCATTTATCAATATTTGCAAATAATAAAATACCAATACAAAACCAAAAGATTAGAATAGACAAAAACTACAAATACAACACAACCCTAAAATGTGTAATAATGGCTTTTTTTTTTCAGCATGACCTGATGGGACGGAATCGGCTTGCTAGGAGCCAGAATCAGCCAAACCCTTGGTACATTCCATCTGGAATGCTCCCACCAAGAAATGCTCAGGTAACTGGGCGTTGGTTTAGGGTTAGGGTTTCGAGAGAATGCATTCGGATGGACGCTGCTACAAAGCGAATTGCATTTGGCTGTGTCTCCTTGTGAAGCTCTTGGATTGTGAGGATCGCGAGAGAGAGCGAGAGAGAGAGATAGAGAGAGAGAGAGAGAGAGCAATCGTCAACGGTTTGTTGTTATCCTCCTGCCGTGGTCGAAGCTTTGGCAGAAGTTCTTTTCAGGTCCTTTGCACTGCTGGGATAGTAGTAGTAGTAGTAGTAGTTAGGGTGGTGGCAAAGAATGTAAGTGAAATGCACTATGGTGATGGAGAGATGATCCGTGTGAAACTTTCTCTTTTCTCATGATGCCATTTATGCCTGGGATGCGGAGAATACATGGGCTGCTGATATATGTCACTCTCCAAGCAGCCTCAATGCTCCCACATTTTTTCACCATGTATTGTCAAGCATAGTTGCCCTTGAAGAAGAGGGCCAGCCAGGTGTGGTCATGAGCTGATCGTTCCAAGTGGATGCAAGTGTGATGTCTTTGGGGGGTGATTAGCTTGATTGACATGTATGGAAAATGTGGGAGCATGGAGGGTACTTGGAGAGTGTTTGGCAAGATGCACTCTCGATCTTGAGATGTGGTCTCTTGCAATGCCATGATATTGGGAAAACAAGTGAAATGCGGGCAAGGGCAGAAGTCACTGGAACTATTTCAACAATTGCAACAAGAAGGTGTGCAGCCAAACTCTGTTAATTTTGTGGGGATGCTGAATGCATGTTCTGGTGCACTTTTCCCTTTAAGAGGGCAGAAGGGTTTGTTTTTTCTTTTTCTTTTTTTTGGTTCAATTTCGTGAAGTAGGTGGACTGGAAATCATCCACAAGTTAGGTGTGCTCATGAGCAGATTATCCAAAGTGGATGGGATTGAGATGACTTTGTGGGGGAATAGATTTGTGGGTATGTATGCTAAGTGTGGGAGCATGGAGTGTTTCTAACAAGAATTCATCTCGAGATGCAATCACTTGGAAAGCCATACTTGGCGAATGTATCATGCATGGGCATGGTAAGGAAGCTCTTACACATTTTGAACTCGTGTATGAAGAAGGTGTACAGCCAGATGATATCTCTTTTGTTTGTGTTCTGTCAGCTTGTAGCCATGCAGGTTTGGTGGATGAAGGCATGTGATCACAGTCTATATGATTTCTGCAGAGTTGGATCATTACACCAGCATGATCAACCTTCTTGCCCATGCTGGCCACCTACAGGAGGCAGTAAACCACATGTGGCTGCAAGCACAACTTTCTTTAGTGCTTGCAGAATTCATGGTTATTTGGAGATTGGAGAATGTGTTACACAATGGGTTCTTGAAATGGAGCCTGAAAATGCAGAAGGTTATGTGCTACTATCTTTCCCTCCTCTAAGCAGCCTCTCTGTGAGTCTGTTGAACAGCAGAGAAAGGAAAGAGATGTGAAGAAGTAGCCAGGTGAATAATGAGATGCATAGGTTTGTAGTAGACTATCAAGACCACCCCAAGATGATTGAAATTCATGCAAAACTGAAGAGATTGGGTTTCATGCTGACACTTAGGTCAGGTGCCTCTTTGGTCTTATGTACTTATGGAGTTGTCACAACATATGGCCCTTGTGCAAGCCAACTTGGTGATGAAGGCAGCCTCTTCTACAGTCATGGCATTTTTACAACTCAAAAGAGTCCTCAAATTTTATGTGTAATCGGCACTGGACCCAAATCATAGTGATATTTTACCGATGAAAGATATTTTGCATGTGATTCAAAATGCATTCAATATAACGGAAGGATTGAAAAAAAATGGATCCTTCGGGATTTGACAATATATTGATCAACTCAAGCTAGTGACAACCTAGATTCTCAGTCTCATTTTATGTCATGAAATTTCTAAAACTTCTTCCTAAGCATGTTATTTGAGAGTTGAATTGCTTGAAAAATGTAAATGTGAATGGAAATTGATAGTTGATGAACTTGTAAAATGTGAGTGAAATTGATGTTGATTTGTTGATTTTGCTTCAAATGTTTTATTGTTTAAAAAACACCTAAACACATAGGAAACTAAAACCAAGTAAACACATTAAGGAGAAATTACTTTAAATCTAAACTCAACTTTCAAGTTTGAAAATGTAAATTGCGTTTCATTATAGTTTCATATTGAATCTTTGGTGATAGAGATAATAATCCCCAGTGGTGAATTTATTTCCGGAAGAAATAATAAATAAATAAATCTAAAGATAATAATCCCAATATTTGGAAAAAAAAAAAAAAAAACTTTAAAAAGAGAAAA
>Ga0209208_10002062_pt1 | contig 28679 bp, 26 predicted proteins | sample S1TSphfallax_3_FD_187694 | JGI IMG/M metagenome (GOLD analysis project Ga0209208, IMG submission 187694) | Host-associated microbial communities from peat moss isolated from Minnesota, USA - S1T2_Fd - Sphagnum fallax MG (SPAdes) (version 2) | ecosystem: Host-associated > Plants > Peat moss >...
AATGACATCAATTTTTTTTAAAAATCTTTTGTTGATGTTGATGGCCTTTCTTATGTTTGTGAAATGGTGAAAATTCATCACAAAAAAAAACTTAGTTACATCATTAATATTTATTTTAAGATTTCAAAAAAATTGGATAAGGTTTTTAATGATCTCAAAGATTAAACTTAAAATTTTCAAATAAATTTGATGTTGGAATTTTTTATGTGTTTAATGTTGGAATTATTAGAATTGCTTTGAAACTTTTATTCATTAGGAGTAACCTTTTTTCTTTGAAATTTGTGATCTCAATTTTTTGGCAATATATATATTTTGTTTACACTTTCTTTTGAATTTGCACTATTTTATCCATTTTTTCCCAACAAAAATTTCCAAATTAAAAAAATTCAAAGCCAAAAAAATATGTTGGTTGGCGGGGGGGGGGGGGGGGGGGTGGCAAGTCCAACTATTTAAACCGAAAATTTCACCAAATTAAATTATTTTTACTTTTAAAAAGGAAAAATTGTAAATATATTCTTACATCATTAAAAAAAAAAAACATGTTATAGTTTTTTTTCAAAGTTAGGTTATTAAATTATTTGTATTAGTGTATGATTCATCTTGCTAAACAAATATGGTCTTCATAATAAATAGTTATATTAACTACTTAATTAACGTTTTTTCTTTTGGCCAATTTTTACCAATTTAAGGGGGAACCAACATTAAGAAAAAGTTTTAAGAAAATATTTTTTTGGGTCGAATTTAAAATATATATTGTCAATTTTTACAATAAAATAAGTAAACTTAACCATAATATGAAGGATTCAAATAAGTTTCCAAGTACACAATTTGTCTATAACTAAATGAGACAATTTTTTAATGGATGATTAACATTTTAGCAATATCGCAAAAATAAATAAATAAATAGCACCTAATCATATTGGGGAAAAACAAAACTTGAAATTCTAAAAGAATTGTAGATATTTTAATTACTGAAAAACAAATTGTAAAAAATCAATGAATGTATTTTTGAATTGACATTGAATTTACAAAGATTCTAGGTTAATTCAAATATTAAAAAAATTGGATTTATTCATGACATGAAATTTTCAAGTTTTTTTTAACTTTTTAAATTTAACTTTTGTAAATAGTAATAATTTTTTGAATTAATCATTGATTAAAATATTTTCATATTTTGATTACAAGTCCTGGAACCCATTATAAAATTATATCATTTTATAAAAAAATAAATATGTAAAAGTTGGATTAAAATATATATATATTTGAAAATCCTTTGTTGATGTTGATGGCATTTTTATGTTTGCAAATTGGTGGAAATTCATCACAGAAAAACCTTTGGTTACATCATTAATATTTATTTTTAAATTGCAAAAGAATTAAATAAGGTTTATGATGATTTCAAAGATTGAGTTTAAATGTTTTGAAATAAATTTGATGTGGGTAAAAATGGGCTAATAGGAGCCAATGGTGTTCTCCTAAATCACGATGACTAGTCCTATAAAAATGATGTGGCAATGCAAGATTGGATGAAAAGTCTTGAAATAATGTTAAACAACAATGCTTAAACAATGTTTTTACATTGTTTCACTATGTTGAAAAACATTGGTTACAAGTTTTAAAATGTGCTGAAATGTATTCTATATTTATTGGATTACCTTTCAAACTTTACTAGATGTTAAATTAATATATTAAAAAGGGTTACACATAAATACAACATATATTTTCAACATTATCTTAGTTTATGAGATGCATGAACATCAAAACCAAGGATTGGTTATGCTGAAAATGGTTCTTATTAACTTGGTTTTACCCATGTTGGAATTGATTATATGTTTAAGGTTGGAATTATATGAATGATTTTAAAAGTTTTACTCAGTAGGAGTAACATTTTTTTTAAAAAAAATTTATCCCAATTTTTTGGCAAGTTTTTTGTTGTTTACAATTTTCCTTGAATTTGCATTTTTTTTTTCCATTTTTTTCCCAGCAAGACTTGCCAATTTAAGAAAATTCAAAACCAAAAAAAACATGTTGATTGGGGGGGAGGGGGTTAATCCAACTATTTAAACACATAATATCACCAAATTAAATTGAGTTTGCTTTTACAAAGGAAAAAATGTAAAATATATTTTTTACATCATTAAAAATATATATGTTCTAATTTATTTTCAAATTTGTGTAATAATCATTAGTATTATTTTATGATTTAGTTTTTAAAAAATATATGGTCTTGATAATTAAATGGATATATTTATTTGATAATTAATGTTTCTTTTTATGACCAAATTTTGCCAATTTAAGGGGGCAACAACATCAAAAAATGATTTATTTGAAAGAAAGTATTTTGGGCCAAATTATATATATATATTGTTAACTTTTACAATAGAATATTGAAAATAACCATGATATTGAAATATTTAAACAAGTTTCCAACTACACAACTGGTCTATAACCAAATGTGGCAATATTCTTATGATGATTATCATTTTTACAAGATTGTAAAAATAAATAAATAAATGTATACCTAATCAAATTGGGGAAAATAAGAACTTGCAACTCTTCAAAAAATGGACATATTTTATGTAATGAAAAGAATTTATAAAAGACTTAGTAATTACACTTTTGAATTCATATTGAAATTACAAAGAATTTAAGTCAATTTAAACAAAAAGATATTTGTTGATTTATGAAATATTATTTTAAGTTGTTTTTTTTACATTGTAAATTTTATTTTTGCAAATTATAAAATTTTAATACATTATTGAATAATCTTCCAGATTGTTTTTTCATTTGTAACATTTAAATAAATTTTGCAAAAGAAAATATAAATTAAAGTTTGAATTTCCTAAACAATTTCATACTAAACATGATAAACTTAAACATTTTCATCCTTATTAATAAAGTGTTGAAGTGGTTTGATGGTTAAGACCTCAATGTGTTTCCCTGAGGTCTTGGGTTCAATCCTTGATGGATGCATGTGTAATATATCTTATACAAATGAAATTTACAAAGATATAAATCATGGTGAATACAAAAATATGTATATGTTTAAATGGTGTCAAAACACTTTTGTTGAAAAATTTGGAAAAAAAAAAAACACTTTAAGCTTTTTTCATGGCATGTAATTTATCATGGCATGCCATGACAAATTTGTGATTCCATGATCTTAAAAAAATAAAATTATATGATGACATGGCACGTTATTCCATGTCATATTAACTTGGGACCTCGTATATCCATCTCATAATTTTTTAATTAAAAATTATCTAGTGCAACATGCAACTATTCAAAATGATTTTTAAAAATTCACTAAAAATGTCTTAATCAATTAGTCCTTTTTTACCAGAACCATTCAAGTTGCATATTAGTCAAATTTGTCCTATTTCATTAAAAACCTAATGAATTTGGGTAGTGAAAGAAATAAGATTTCTTCTTGTGAAATGTTGTTAAAGCTCAACCACTAGTTTTTTTTTTAATTGCACCATGCAGTTTTTTGTAGCCTTCCTTTTGTTCACCTTTCAACATTATTCTATATTTGTCTAAAAAGATTAATCTAATGTTTCACATGTAAAATGTTCATAAGATCACAATGTTCACATGTCACAAGATTGCTTTGTTTTTCTAATTGCCCAACCTCGAACCACATGTTTAGTCCAAAAATTCTTGGCATTGCCATTTTTGTTACTTCTTCAACCACTATAAATTGAACTCTCTCAACACAAATTTCAACAACATTTTCCAATGTCCCTAATAGATAGCAAAATGTTCCAAAGCCTCCTAGGACTTCCTTTTGTAGTTTCACCTTGAGAAATGGTATTGCAAAAATATATAGTATTGTTGATTTATGTGTGATCCCTTTGGACTCATGACATCAATCTTTGAACATTGAATGCTACAACAATAGTGGGAAAATCATGCTTGTTATTGGGTAAGATTCAATAAGGCGTGAAGTGTAGATATTATGAAATTTGTGATCCAAACAAGTGATTCTTCACCCACCCAATGTTTGCATTTTTCTAAAAAGAAAAGTGTGTACTTTCATGTACTTAGTTCCCCATTGAGGGAACTTTTTGCAAGTAGGGATGAAGCACCCATTATATTTCAAAGGTGAAACTATCCTGAATGGCAAAATCCATTTTTTTCCTCTTGCAAAAACCGATAACCTCTTTCCAAAAACTAATATTGGGGTGTGTTCACAATAAAATGACCAACACCCGCCCACTTGGTTGCTTAAAAACAATTGCTTAATTTGAAATATTCTTAAAATATTTCTTGAAAAAGTCTTTAAAAAATCATCAAAAATCTTTAAAATTTGCAAACTATTATTTATTGTTTACATTCAAACTTTGCCCAAAATATGTCATTTAAAAATGTTTTCAAGGCCATTAACATGTTTTTTTTTAAAGTAAAAGGAGTGGTTACAAGTGTTTTAAAAGTGTTTTTGGGTGTATTTCATTTATTAGATTAATTTAAAATTTATTCACATGTTCCCATGGTATAATTTGAATGTTATTATATAGATTAATCCAAAAATTTCAACAACAATTTAAATTGTCACTTAGAATATGAAATATTAAGCATTGGTTATGATGTGAAGTGGTTGTTTTATTTTGAATTCACCCATTTGGTTTTGTATGTTGGAGTTTCATAGGTCAATCCAATCAAAGGATTTTACATCACATTGTTTTGCACTAAATGGCAACAACTCCAATGGAACATGGTGGGGTTTCAGCTTCAAATTTTGTTTAGATCAAATTCTTTCTAGTTTCGTTGTATTTTCAATGACACAAATTTCATGTGACATACACATTTGGGTACTAGTCTCTTACACATAATTATTTGATTTCATCCCACATTAATGGTGGATGATAAGTGCTTTGAAATGGAGCACCAACGCTATGTTAATTGTGAACTAAATCATTTGAATTCAGCATTAACTTCATTCCAAGTCTTTATACATTTGTTATTTAAGCCTTTTTGTTGGTGTAATATTGTGGTGGCAAGAGTTCCATGATGACCCATGTATTTTATCACTTCTATCATTTATCACTATTGCTTATGTTGTGCATGACATCCATAAAACACATGATAAGGACCTTCTCTTTTCAAAGGCGTGCTATTGTAGTTGTCAATTCGCCTCGCAACATTTTTGAACCTAGTGAGAATGAACCTTTCCTTGCTTGGTTTTGGATGGAATTTTTTCCGATTTGCTTGGTAGTATAAATCAACACCTTTTGTGCTTGTTCGTGTGAATTTTGGTACTTCAAGGCAAAAGTTTTCAGGATGTTTGCTTTTGAAGTAGTTGTTCATGTCAATCCATTCATTTTGGTATGCACCATGCAACAAATGTGCAAATGGTTCATCCCTGGAATCAACTTGCAATGGGAATAATGAGTTTGGGATTAATTTAACATTGTTATTTGTTTACCATTAATTTTTCCTACATATGAAATAAATCGAGGAGAAACTCGTTTACATATATAATATGGAGCACCATTATGCCTAAAATTAATAATTGACCACCAAATGTATTATCAAAACCTAGTGTACCCCAATCCAATTCAAATGAACATAAATTATTTTGTTGTGTGTAACAACATTCCATATGCAAAGCATAAGGCTTGCGAAGAAATGGACAATTGGTTACCGTAAACTTGGAGCACCATATTGATGGTGTGGATTTTTGTCCGAAGGTAGTTTGGTCCTTAACATCTACATACACAAAATGTGTGGTCATCAAATGAATATTTTGTTCCAAACATAATGTGAAATGGACATTCGATCCAAAAAAGGTCATCATTTTATTTTTTGTTACACACAATGTTATGGTCCATAAATTTTGTTTTTAGATCATAATTTATGAAATCAAGCTTGGTAATTTCAAGAAACCAAAGGATAAATTGTACAAGAGTATGTCTTGGGCGTAACGGAACATAGAAATGCTCTCGAGCAATTTTTTGGTCTTTTGCATTCGTAAAATGCCTAATAAGATACAAGCATGACAACGTAAAGTTGATATGAAGCTATTAAACAATTGGGTTTCGAAACAATATTGAATTGGATGAACTTTTTATGACAACAAAATCACAATTAGTTGAGCTAACATATAGTTAATGAATACAAATTGAGATCAAACCCATGTTGCTTATTATTAATCCATATAATATGAGGTTGTTAGCTTAATGGTTACTAAGTACTCATGAATCCTCACTAGATCAATTGAGATTGGCCATTTGTTAGTAAATAATCTATGGACAACCATGATTCACTAAAGCATTCAAAGTATGAGTATCTAAAGACCTAGGGTGAAGATTGGAACAACCACATTGAACACCTTAAATGCCTTAAGTATTGCAATTCAAAAGTGTGCACTTTCCATGTGATTATGAAACATTAAAACACACAAGTTTTTGAGCAATTTTAAACACTTGGTCACATAGCTTCAATGTTTTTTTTTCAAACTTGTGAGGTAGGTGGACTAGTGATCCTTTGGAATAGGACCTAGCTAAGTTTGGCTATAGGTCAAAGAACAAAATAAAATTTTATTTGAACCCTACTATATTATGTTTAAATTTGGAAAATAAAGCATTTTTTCCTCGTAAATATGGCAACTTTGGGCCATCTATTCCACAAAAAAACCTTTTAAACATTCACAATTTTTTTTTCCCCAAATGACAATATTTTTTCTTAAATGAATCTATCTTGAAACAATTTTCTTGAAGATAATGTACAATATTATATATATAATTATAATAATAGTAATAATTATTATAATTATCAATAATGTTTCCTTAAGGACATGTAAGTGTTCAAGTGAGTGAAACCCACTTGATTGCTGCTATCTTGTTCATGGCCAAGAAGTTAGGGCACACATGATTGTCTTCGGGACTTTGGACAAAGTCACGATGTACAATAACTTCACAAAACATTCCAAATATATTGTCAATATTTGATGAAATCATATCAACTATGTTGGAAGAACAAACATTTTAATATGACATTTGTACCATATATACATGCATATGTATGTGTGTGTGTGATTTATATGTACAAAAATATATGCGTTCCCAAGTTAGTCACATGGAATATCTATCTACAACATTAATTAAGGTATATCTAATTATCGCAAAATATCCAAAATATTTGCATTCAAAAGTTTACTAAGAAAAGATTGGGTTTTTCATCTTCATTTGCTCATCTATGAGTCCAATTATTTATGAAAAAATATTTTTTAACAACCCATATTGTTTTTATTTCCAAAGTTAGGTTGACTATAATGGACAATTTGCAAGTTTATGTTGCTCATTGATATTTTTGAATGTTGTTAAAAATAGTGATATATCAATGGGTCTTTGTTAAACAATACATGTAGGTAAACCTAAATAGGAACCTATACATTAAAAGTCTTTACATGTGGTTCAAAAAAAAATCCACATGGAAAGGTTCATCATGATAGAGCCCGTTAAACCACTCTTAGTGGGTTAAAAACATTAACCAATTCCAATTCACTATATATAAACCAAATGTTTTTGAAATCAAGGTATTTAAACAAATGATACAAGAAAGAAAATCCCAACTTAAAATTCATGAAGGCAAAATGACTAATATTTTAGGTCAATTATGGTTGAATTAGATGGCACAAGAACCACCTTTGAACTTCCATTCTATCACATTTTGCACAAATATGTGACTAGTTGAAAGCAATTTAATTAACATATGTATCGTTTAACTATGTCTTATTTCAAAGGCAAAAACATCACACCATTACTTAATATGATAAAATTCTTGTTCAAAATTTGATAAACAACCCCCCCCAAAAAATCATTTTGAAATTGAATTTAATGCCAATCACAACATTTCAAAATAAGGAATGGAAAAGAAAATCTACCATCTGCAACACCAATGGTAGACGAACCATGTATACCATATATGTAGTTTTTGTCCCTTATCTTTTGTGTTGTCCTTCGTCCCTAAATGCAAACAAGTTCAAAAAAATTAATAGCCCAAATGACATTTTGTTAACAAATTAATATGTAAAGAATTAAAATTAAAACATTAAAATTTTTAAACAAAACCTTCAACAAATATTAACCCTAAGTCTATTAGTCATCTTCATAAGATTACATGGTCATTTTGTATTGTGCATTTTTTGTGCAAATACTCAAATCAAATCAAACAATCTTTTGACATAAGTTATAACTTCTAAATAATTTCCTTTTTTGTAATGTGTATATGAATTTTTAAAAATCAAATATAGATATTGACGTTTTTTTAAAAATATTACATTTAAAAATTCACCATAATTATGGATGTTCATTTTTAATTTTTTTATTGGCACTTAAAATTTGAGGGGCACACCTAATTTATTTTGAGAATAGTCAACATTTGATTATTTCCTCATAATATTTTTTAAATGCACAATAATATGCAATGTTTTTTTTGTTGTGTGCAATTAGTGAAATATAAGAACTTATGTGTCATGGATTCTTTTTTATTCTAATAGTTGAATCACTCAATTGGGAATTAAGCTTCCAAAAAAAATCTTGATTAATTATTTCAAAAAAATTATGTCCAAAATATTCATCTTTTGAATGTGGCAATTGGGGGGTGGTGGGACTTAAAAATTATATGGAATCACTTACATGACCAAGTTCAGCTTTGACAAGATTATAATTATTCAAAGTTGAAGTTCTTTTTTCTACTATCAAAGGTTTGTCGAATTCAGCATATGTTGGGAGCACCATGGTTACAACCTTCTTCAAACTTGATAGCTCATTTTTTGTTCATCTAATCCAAACTTTTAACTACAAATTTGTAACATTTGACATGTTTCATTGCAAAATTTCTTGAACTTCTTGATCTTATAATTGACACTGTTGTGGAAAATCACATCCCATGTTACCATTGAACCCAAAAAAAAAAAGTAATTATCTTGAGGTTTTATCATATATTCATGCCAATGATTTCTTTGTAAAATCTATTTTCAATGGTTTAATATTTTTATATAAATTTTAACAAGTGCAATCATTAAGTTTGTTTTTACATCATGTATAATTAACCATCATCATATGCAATATTAAAATAGTTTATGATTAAACATTAACTCTTGTGAATTCCAAATTGGAATTAAAATCAAATGTATACCTTATCTATAAATAATATTTTAATGATGGTATAGGTGTATTCATTTGTTCATAGGCTGAAATTAAATTTTAATGCAAAATGGATATAAATGGATAAGGAAGGGTTACATTTTAAAAAAAACTTCTCATACTTTAATAAATCATCAATCAATGTATCCATGTATGCAACTCAATGTTAATTAAGCAATTCATGTTGGTGATTGGTTGCATGTGCATTGTTCTTAAAGACATTTTTCACTTAAAGTTTAATGTTATTACTATTTTGGATTCTTGTTAACAAAGTGTTGTTTTGCAAAATGAAAAGGTGTATTGACCAAAACTTGTCAATTGAAATCTCAATGCAACTTTCCCCACTCAAAAGCACTACACATAGAAATACAAGTATAACTTGGCAAAACAAAAATCTACAAAAACATTAAGGAATTTAATGCTTGCACTTGTTAACAATTCACCATACCTAGCATATTAAGAATTGCATTTTGTCTAACATTGTTTTATGGTGTTATTCCATATAACCTAAAAAAGTTAGTTATCATTCATTTCTAAATGAAATTTCCATATATGCATCCATAATTTAACATTTTCCATGTGGTCATTAGTTGTTATGGTTGTTTAAACGAAAATTTAAGTAGATGGCATAATCAATCACATTGGTTATGTTTGCCTTGTCATGTGGCATTAAAGAAGTTGAAGCAATCTACCTTGTTTCTAATGGTGGTGTACCTCCCCCACCCAAATGGCATGACTCAAATTAATAAATGTCAATTATGATCATCAATATTCATGATGTTATGTTATTTTTAGTGTTATGAAAAGGGACATCCTTCCCTTTTGGATCTTGGCACATCCCCCATATCCTTTCAAAAACAATAATTTAAATGTTTTTTTTCCTTTAGAATTTTAGCTAAATTAACATTTTTCACCTAATGAAGTTTCATCTAAACTTAAACATCAAAATGACAAGAAAATATGGTGAACAATTATGTTAAGTATTGAAAGCAATGAAAATGGAACTTGGTGAAAAGATTAATGATGAAAAGATGAAAACATTAGTTTTCCATTTTTCCTTTGGCACACATGTTCACCTAATCACCCTAGCCATCCTTCATAGTACCCCAAACATCCACCCAAACCCCCCCACCCTCAACCTCAAAAGGCCCAATTACTATCCTTTTTTAATGCCCCTATTGCCCACCTCATCATCCCCATTGTTCATTCATTGTTTCAAAACTAACAAAATGAAAATAAATAAATAAATGAACTTTGTTTGCATAACCCTTCCTATTGCCACTTGTTGCCTTCCTCAACACCCCCATCATCCACATTGTTATCCCTATTGTTCATGCCTTGTCAAACCATTAAAGAAAAGATAAATAAATAATTTTGCTTACATTGTCCATTTGGTTACCATTGCCATCCCCATTATCCTTCATTCCTATCATTGACCATATCATCTTCAACACCCATCATGATATTTGTTTTTGTCATCATCCTCATTGTTTCAATGTTCTCCCAACTACATTCAACTTAGATTAGGACATTCCTTAAACTATGACACCTCAAATCCAATCCAATTCGTTTACCAAAACATCTGAATTTAAGATGTTTAGTAGGTCAATTATGTTTCATCCTAGGACACTCTATCAAGATGAAAGGTTGACAATGCTAGTTGTTTTACCAATATCAATTCAAATAATTTTATGTACATTGTTTAACTTTGATCCCTTTAAAGAGACTACATATCAAGGGGAAATCTTTTTTTAAAGTCGAATAATTTACCATGTGAAATTATTTAATTCTAATGACAACAATAATCAAGGCTAGTATAGGTGAGTGGTGTACATAAGGTCCAATAGGATGTTTGTTAACTTATGATTATGAATTTAACATTCCATGTGAAATTTCAAGCCTAATCATAATTTCACTCATTTCACCAACCCACCTATATGGATATGAAAAGGCAAATTAGCAGGTGAAAGGTGAAAGCATGTTAATGTGTATATTTTTTGAACATACGCGATGTAATCAACAGTGGGGATTGATAGGAAATGTTTTTTTGATTAATGGGTTTATTGATGAATGACTTGGATATTTTACTTGGCTAGGATGTTTAAAGCATGTGACATGGACCTACAAGGAAAACTACATTGACATATATAGATGAATGTGTACCTCTTAAGCAAGTTCATATTGAAATGTATTAGGATGTTAAATTGTCCAATGTAATTATGCATCTTAATTCAATGAATCTACTTGAAGTTAAATTTATGTACATCATTTCAAGATTGTGATTTGGTGCCTCCCAAAATTTGGGCGAATTTGGTTTGAGTGTCAAGACACCAAGTTTTTGAATAAATTACCCTATTATGTTTATGAATTGACAATATGCATTTCAAGTAATGGATTCAAAAATTTCAAAAATTGAACATGATTCCTTCAAGGATAGTTGTAAGAACATTTCATTAAGTTAAACATCTAATTTTCAAAATGTTAATTTTGATGTACACCTTTCAATGGATAATTTCAATCAGACTTAATTTTTGCCAAATTATTTCAAATTAATATGATATTTCACAAGCACATTTATAAGGTTTTGGATACATTGGGATGTTTCAATTCATGAATTTTAATTTTTTCATTTAACACAAAATTTCATTAGTACTAACACGATGTGATGTGTTAATTGTACATTGGTACATTTGTTAATACAAAGTAAAATGTGGTCATATCTAAATTTAAAACAATCATAGGATTAAGTGGTTGGGTTCATCCACTTTGTTTTTTATCATTTAAATTTTTTTATATCCTCTTGGCATCAAGTACTTTGTTAGGGACAATATGAAAAACTGTCATTTGGGATAGTACTTTGTACAAGTCGACGTGCTTTCACCCTAGAAAGTGTGTTAAAGTATAGATAAAAAGTGATTGTTTTCAATTTTATCATGTATCATGCATATAAGAACATGAAAATAACATCAAAATGTGTGGAAGTATGAAAAAAAAGACATGGATTTATATGAACTACATGCAAATTCTTTAAAAAATTCAATTTAATTAAATGTAAATCAAAAGTAAAATCCCAAAAAAACTTGAAAATTTTGGGTTTGTTGGTACTTTACACAAAATATTCAATTGAATCTGTATGTATTTGATTGGGATATTGAGACAATTTCATATTCTTGAAATCCAAGTCAAAAATTAATTTAATTTTTTGCTTGTTAAAATCTACATTACTCGTATTTTACAAAAGTCCACACTTAAGAAAATAAATTGCAAAAGTTACTTGTATTTTGAAAAACCTACTTTCAACCTATTTTATACCAGTGCAAAATTTGAAATTTACTACATAATAGTGAAGACATATCTTGTCTTTGATCATTTATGTACAAACATTCAATATAATCTTTTATGATGGGTTTTGTAAGTACTTTCAATTTACTTGCATTCAACTTTGACAGGATAAATTTTATGCATATTTTATTATGCTTACACCTTAACATGTGCCTTTTGATATTAATTGCATTTTTATAAAAATGTTGAATTCAATTCAAACCAATTCTCTTCCATTGATTGGATTGAATTTTTGAGCTGAATATAAATTTAATTGAAGTTAAATTTAATTTAGTTCCCATTAAATTTGAATTGAATCTAAACTATGACATCAATTAAATTTATATTCAATTCAAATTTAATTCAATTGAAGTTGCATGCAATATGTCATTCAATTTTTTTATTCGAATGGAATTTAATTTCTACAAAAGATCAACTCATTTTTCCATTAATTCCTTTTCAATGGTTGAATGCAAAAGTTTGAAGCTGAAATGGGGTTTTAAGAAAATCTTCAAATCAAAATGGAACACAATGGGTAAGTTATGTTGGGCAAGGTTTTTGCCAACTATTTCATTTTCTAATTATTAAATGTGTTGAAATATGTTGTGAATGTTGGTTGAACATCTGGACATTTATTGGTGAGTTTTGTTTTAAATATTAATAATCCATTTTTTTGGCAATTGCACCATGAATACATGATGTGTCCAAAAATGAACAAGTTTGATTTTTTGTTATTGAATAAAACATATAATGAAATAATTGGAATGTTAAATCATCCATGTTGAAATGAAATTGATTATTAATCTTAACTCCATCCAAACACATTAAGTAATTTGGAAAATAAGGACATATATAGGTAAAATATTTTATTAAATATGAACAAAGTGTATTCATTAAACTAGAATGATAATTAAAATCTGGAAATTGAAAAATATCTTTTAAATGAAATTATTATTCCTTCAAAACTATCATTTAAAAAATAATCTCCTTTACTAATATTACCAAATATTTTCTTGAAAAGAACTTAAGAAAAATCTAATTAATACACATTTAATGGCATATTTAGCTATTGTTTAAATTATTTTTGACATGCTTGGTATGAATTGAGTGTCCTACTTAGTCTTGGATTATATGGTTATACTCCAAGGAAGTCCCTCCCATTTTTTCCAAACAATGTGGAAAAAACATATAGGGTGCAACTAAATTAATGACCAAAGGAAGTAAAAATTAGAATTTACTTAGACGTAAATTCAATGCCTTAAATTCATTATGAAAATATACTTGGAATATAATTGGAAGTATGTCATTCACATTTTATAGTAGGCACTCAACAACTCAAAATGAAATACTCTAATTTTTAAATTTGTAATATATATATATGCAACTCTAATGAAAGTTTCAAGGATTTCAAGAATGGTGATGAATTGTATCATTAGTGAGTGAATCTAGTTGTCTTGTTTAGTTTGTCAATTCCTTAGTCATTAAAAGAGAAATAGAACACCTAGTTTTCTAAGAACTCTGAAAGAGAATGGGACCTTTGTAACAAGTTATGTTTTGATGGGATTATTGAAAGGTGTTAAGTATTCCTTGTCCAACTTTTTGAATTGATTATGGGGATTTAGGTATTTCATTGTTGTGTAATGGCGTTGTTCCGAATTGATCAAAATGTTGAATTATTGAATGAAGGAATAACCATCAAAGTTTTGTTCAATTGTGAATTAATATGTTGCATGTGAATGTTGTCTATGTGGTAGTTAGTGGGTTTGTGACAAAAGATACATGGTCATGATCTATTGATGCTCAAGAGAGAATGAGATTTGAGGATTTTGATTCCTAGAAACCCGTGTAGGATTAGGGTTAATAGGGGCATAGTTGTTCTTGGAATCAAAATCTTGATGAACATATGATACCGTTCATATGTTTGTAACAAAAAATTTTATTGTTGTAGGTTTCATCACCACTTTGTTGAATTGTGTGTCATAGTAATACAATTTTTCTTTTTGGTATTAGAGTAGTTCAATTTAGTGGGATATGCTACAGAAATATAAAGCTATGGAGAATTGCTAATGTTAGGATGAGTAACAAAATCACCATCTTTGAGTTTGATTAGAACCACTTTGAGGGACACCCACCTCTAAGTACATTAATGATATATATATTTGGTTTTGTTGTAATTGAGATCATGGGGTTTGATCCTAGGGAGGCAAAACAAGGAGATATTGTAATCAAATTGGCATTATCATGATTTTTCATCTGAGAAGCAATATGGTTGAAGATTTCACATGATGATTGGAGTTGGGTCTTCATCTACACGAGTAGTTCCAAGTTCTTTTATGTTTTTAAATGGCCCTATAAGTTGGAGTGAAAAATTTAGAGAGCTTCATGAAAACCTTATTCATATTCCTAGATTAGGAGACATTTTGATACATGTAGATGCACTGCCATTAGGAGGTTGAACTACTACATTATTCAAACTTAAAATGTAGTGGGAAGGAGATAAGATCATTAGGGTATAATTTTTCAAGATATGCTACTTGTGTACTAAGTTGGAGGCTCTACCAAGTCGAGAAGGGATTTTGAATTGGGCTTATGTAGGATTTAATGAAATAAATTTTAGCAACAAGATTGAAGACAATAGGATACTTGTAGTAGAAATTGAAGAGGAGGGTAAAATAAGATTTATAGGCTGAAGTATAGGATGAAAATTTGCATTGGATTGCATGGAAAACAGTTCCTAGTCATGAGGAAAAGGGCCTATTGGAGATAAATCTTTTAATTCTTGCCCTTTTACCTTCCTTCATTTGGAAATTGAGAAGCCATCACCATATGTTGGAGATATTTGGGTCCCAATGTTACTTATAAACTCTAATAAATCTGTGAAAATCTTTATACCTAGCATGGAAAAATGGTTTCAATTTGGAGATAGGTTGATAAGAGTTGAACATGTTGGTGTAACATCATGACTATTGAGTTGGATGTTGGAGGTTGCATACCAACATTTCATTCCAATCTATAAGTAGTAGTTTGGAGATGTTGATTTGGATAAATTAAGAATGTAGATGGATATGGTGAAGCACGAACTTCAATAATGGCTTCAACTCTATTTTGAGAAACTTGATAAACTATTCAGTAAAGGTAAAATGAAGAATCCAAAACAACGCCATAGATTTCTTACCCATATACACCCGAAGATTAGATAGCTCTGTATGGTAAGGAGTTATACCAACATTGAAGAGATGTTGGTAGCCACCAAGGAAGCGAAAAGGGTTTTGGGTGAACTAGGGGAAACGCCATTTGAACCTTTCAAGGAGGAGCAAGAAGATGGGATGATCAGTGATGTTGCTTTATAAAAACAAGTTTCTACCCTTAATGAATCTTTAATTAATTTTTTTAAAGGTGCTCCATTACGAGTTGGAGCAATTTCATTTTGGGCTAGCAGTTCCAATGTGTGCCAAATTTGTAAATATATAGATCACACTCCCACTATGTGTCCTCACATAGAAGACCTAAAACCTAAATGTGCCAAATGTGGTCTTCCACACAAGACGGAGATGTCAGTATTACTCAAGCATGGGACACACTGAGAATAGGTGCTAGAAATGGGGAAGGGATGGCACAACACCATTTGCATCCAACAATTACCTTGAAGTTTTGGTGAATGATGAAGAGGCTACTTTAGAACAATTGAATAAACTATGTGGCACAAAACATGACATTTTTTCTAGAGCTCAAATTCCTAGCAGGCGTTTGCATGTGGATACGACTAAGGTGGATGTTGGCAAAAATAGAGAGATGGGACAATTGGAAGTTGGTAGGAATTCCTTTGCCCGTTCCAAAATATTGAACCATTTCATAAAGGGAAAAATTTCATTGTCCCCAATGGAAACTATCTTAGGCATTCCTAGTGAGTTAAAGTCAATAGAGAGCTTGGTAAAAATGGTAAAAAAAAACACAATGAAAGTTTGAAGATAATCAACTTGATTAAAGTTGAAAGATCGCAAAATCAACATTAAAAAAAATCACCGTAACAAAACAATGCATTTCCTTATGGAAATAATCAATAATCTAATTGAAGGCTTGGTTGACACAAGTGTTTTTATGTCAGCGATGTTAGTTGCAATTCTACAAAAGCTTGGCATCATGCATTTAGTCTCTGGCTTGGAATCTTACAAGATTGTGTCAAGTGTTATAACTCAAGCTCATGGCAAAATCAATGAACTACTTGTCCAAGTTGGAGATGTGTAATGTCTAGTGAACTTCATGGTCGTGGATACTAACAACTATGACACTATTTTGGGACTGGATTTTTTCATAAAATAATAGTTGTTGATATTGAAAAGGGCATGATATTGATCAAGCAGGGACCGGGGAATATATCTAGGTTTTGCCGTTAAACATGGTAAGTTCATGTTACAAATAATGTCAAAAGCATAACATTTCAAGGATGAAAAAAAATGATGAAACATTGTAGCTATGGGGGATTGGTTTTTAGATAATGGGAGAGGAAGTATTAGGGTGGAAGCATGGTAAAATATGCCAAGAAACTTTCCATACAAGTAATCATAGTCACATTTATGGCATAAACATGAAAAACCTATTCAAAACTTCTTTAATTTCATAATAAAGCAATTGGTGCACACCATTGAGTTTATGGTAAGCTACACATAAAATTTGAAGATTTTTAATATTAAAAAATGGATGAAAAGTATGTTATAAATTGATTAGGTTTTCAAATTTTCAAACATACTTTTATATGAAAACTTTAGTAGATTATGAATATAATATGGGAAAATTTTAAATACATTGATACATATTAGTGTTTCATCCATTTGAAAGTATAAAAAATCCAAGTACAATTGTACTTTCATCATATTTTCTTGTACTTGTATTTTTAAAAATGTTCTTAAATTAGTATCAAAGCATGAAATCTTTTAATATTATTCAATGAAGTCAAAAAATTCCTATTATTGATCATTAAAATATAAAATATTCATGAGCTCAATGTATTAAGGCTTAATTTATGGATACTTTCCATAAAAAAATCAAATATCCTTCATTGGCATACTTTACCATGCTTTCACCCATTAGCAATGCATGAAGGAATACATGCATTATTTGATGAAGAAGACCATTCAGACTTTTTTAATGATTTAGATGAAGAGATGGAAGAGCTTATAAATGATGAACAAGGAAAATTGTTCTTGCAAAATAACATAGGTTAATTAGAAGATTTGATGGATAATGGCCTAGAGTCCTTTGTGCAAAAAGAAGTATTGAATTAAATCATGAATTTGATTTTGGAGAAGTAAGCTGATAAAGTGATGTTTACAAATATATTTGAATATGATGACTATGAAGATTGGATTAAATGGATTGTTAAGGATGAGGAGAAGAGGATTGAATAATGTTTTATTGCAAATTTCAAATGTTTTTTTAATTAGATGTTTCATTGAAGATTAAGGGTGAGGAATTCAAGCTTCAAACACCTATATATGATGATGACATATGGGCAAAGATCAAGTCTAAAATTAGGGTTGATCCTAATTTAGGGCAAGAAAATGGGCAATTGTGGTCACTACTTGATCAATTCCCTAACATTTTTACATGGAATAAAGGAGAGCTTGGATGCTACAAGTATGATGAACACATGGGTCCAATTTTTTTAAGGTGTACTAAAATCTTGTCACAACGTCACTTTTTAAAAATAATTTAGTCCTTTTTTACCATGTAAATACACATTTATGGATGATTATGATGGAATCTATAATTGTAGTGATTTAAAATATAATCCTTTTGAAAATTTTGACAACTTTTGACTCATTATTTTTTATGGGGATCAAAATATATGGCAAGAAAGGATTACATTAAAGACTAGGCCATTTTCATCTTATGTGGTACACCTTAAAAAGATTTTCACCCACATAGATACTTCAGGGTTTCCACCCTACAAAACCACTCCTAGTATACTCATTTTGGGAAGAAGTAGAAGTAAAAAAATAAATTTATGTGCTAGTTGTTTTGGGCAAGATGAAGCTAAACACATCGAATTATGCTTGTAGAGTTACTTTACAAATGAATAAAAATGGCAACCATAGGTACTATGGTGACTATAAAACTCTGAACATGGAGACACAACATGATTCATTCCCTATGCTCCTAGTTGAAGATGTTTTAACTCAATTGGGCAAGTCACAATCATTTTTGCATTAGATTTACAATTAGGGTTTTGGTAGATTAAGATGGTTCTAGAAGACATTATCAACTCTGTTTTGATTACCAAATTTGGGTTGTTTGATTAGACTGTCATGCTTTTAGGCATGTTCAGAATGCTACTAGTACATTTTCCAAAACCATGACAGAGGTTTTTAAAGCATACATGGATAAATTTTTGAAGGTTTTCGTTGATGATTTGAATGTACATAATGTAGATTGGGAGGAGCATCTCAAACACCTTCAATATGTTCTTATGAGGTTAAGGGAAGTTAACCTCGAATTCAATCCAAGAAAATGTGAATTTGCAAAGTCTAGGTTGACCATTCTTGGTCATGAAGTTAGTCGAAAAGGGACACAACCATATCAAAGGAAAATAAAAGTTGTTACAAATTTTCCCATCCCCACTTCTGCTATTAATGTGCAAGCATTTTTGGGATTGACAAGGTATTATAGGAATTACATGAAAGGATATTCACACATAACCATTCCACTATTTAAACTAACCAAGAAAGATTATGTCTTCAAGTGGAACCCTAATTATTATAAGGCTTTTGAAATTTTGAAATCGGCTTTGGTTTCTACTTTAATTTTAATCATGCCTAACTTCACAAGGGCTTTCATTTTGGATGTTGACTGGTCTACACATGGAGTAGGGGCTATATTTTTTTTGTCGCAACCCTAGCTTTGGGCTCGCGACCAAGGCAAAGGGGTTGCAAAGGTGTGGGCCAAGAGAAAGACCGGGAGTCACATCACATACTCCCAGGAGTGTAGGAAAGTGTGAGGGAGTGAACCTTCACACTCCCAATACAACTCTCATTTTGGGAGATGGAGTCCCGGTGGACCCCCGAAACTTCAGAGAGCAATTTCAGGGGTCAAAAATCAATGGCTTGTGGCACTATTTATATCATTGGAAAGCTCTTGGAATATAGATGTTTGAAATGGGCTCGCATTGCTCATTTGGACATCTGAAACATAAGTTATGGCCAAAAGAAGGGCCGGGAGTCAAATTGGCAATTTGACTCCCGACCACTAAAAGTCGGGAATCGACCCGATTTCCGTGCGTGCAGATGGCGTGCAACATACCATTGGAAAGCTCTTGACAAGGGCTACAACTTTACTTTAGACTTCATCTCAATCAGAGGTTTGCACGCAAAGTTATGGGGCCCCAAAGTTGCGAGAGTCCCAACCTTAGCGATTGGGAGTCCCAAGACAAAAAGCCATTTGGATGTGGGCCTTGTGGAGAGGTGCAGAGCATACTATAAAAGGGGAAGGTGGTGGCTTCCCCCAAGTCTGGGCCGTGGTGAGTCTTGTGTGTCCGTGTTGCCCTTGGCTCGTGCTAGCACCAAAGGTGTTCCAACTATGCACTAACCACCTTGTGTTGGTTTTGTGCAAGTCCGTGTGAATGAGTGAAGCTTGTCAACTTTTCCTAGTCCTATCCTGAAGCTCCAGCACACCCTTCTACCCCTCCAAAGTGCTGTGAACCAAGGAGCGTGCCTCAACTTCTTGCTCTTCCACTGTTTTCTGTTTGGGACTCACATTTAAATCCCTCAAGGAATTGGGAGTGCGTCATTCTTAGAAAGTAGTGAAGAATGAGAAGGTGATTGCATATGCCAATAAGAGACTCTCCCTTATGGAGAAGGAATTTCACCCTATGGAGGGTGATCATGAATGTTATGCATTAGTGTGGGTGTATTATGTATTTTAGGCAATATTTATACCATAAACACTTCACACTTTGAACTAACCACAAGCCATTGGAGTGGTTGACAATGGTTTTTGATGCCTATGGAAGGAAGGGTAGGTGGATCAATACATTGCAAGATTTTAGCTTCAAAATTGTTCATAAAGCAAGGTCTAGGAATACCAATGTTGATGCGTTAAATAGGAACCTTATCAATGTTATAAAAGTAGATGAAGATCTAGTAAATGAAATCCAAGATTACAAGCTATTGCAAGCCATTCAACAATTAGGGGAAACCATATGGATAGGTAGGAACAATTCTAAGATGGGTTTGTTGTTGCAATAGTTAGAAAATCAAGGTTTATAAAATCATTCGTTCATGGTGGAATTTGTGAAAGTTGTTCTTATCGAAACAACTAGGATGGCCAATATAGGTGCAGTTCAAGACAATAACATTATTATATCTGAAGTGGAAGTTCTAGACATATAAAGTAAGGATGTTGGGAAAGAAAAAAAACAAGAACTGTGGGACGTCAAAAGTCATTATAATCTTGTTGAGGAGGCACAAACAATGGTTGATGAGGAAATAGATCATGAAACATCTGGGGAAGATAATGACTGTGAAGAATTCAAGAATATGGAAATATGGGAAGATGAATTAAGTACGATGGTGTTGAATGGAAATCATTTCCTAACAGAATGTGGGGAAAAGGAGAAATCCAAGGTTAGCAAACACATTTTACATTACTATTGGAGTAATGATAGCTTGATGTTCAAAAAGGGCTAATGGTTCCTAGACCTAATGAATGAAGAAAAATTGTTGTAGATTTACATAATGAAATTGGTCATTTTGGAGAAAGGTGAATTTTGGCTAAAATAACCAAACACTGTTTTTGGCACAACCTCATAGAAGTGAAAGATGTTGTGTGGTCATGTAAACAATGTCAACTTGTGAAGCATATTGGTTTTGTCAAATATGAAATCGAGGGGTTAAAAACTATTTTGAATTGGGATTAATTTTATAGAGTGGTGTTAGATACAGCCGAGTCCTTACTTGAAACCTACAATTGCAACAAGTACATATTAGTGGCCATTAACCACTATTTTAAATGGTGTTAGGCCAAAGCAATTTTTGACCATGATGCAAATACTGATGCAAGGTTTTTAGAAGACAAAACCATCTATAGGTTTGGCGTGCCAAAATATGTTCTAATTGATAATGGTTATAAGTGGGCAATTGAATTTGATCAACTATGTAAGAATTATGGGATTGTACACCAACACATAACACCATAATGGCCTAAATGTAATGGTATGGTTGAGAGGATAGTTAAGACCTTGAAGCATGGGTTGATTGTTTTATCTACAATTCTAAAGCACACACAAATTGGGATAAACATCTTCCTAGAATATTTTTTGGGTACAAGTGTGGGGTTTACGCAAGTAGAAAGTTCTTTCCACATATGTTGATGACATGAAGGACCCTGAGGTTGAGAACTGATAATTTTTTAAGCCTTTTGGTTCAAACATTTGAAGATGATGCAGAACCATCCATCTTAATAACATAGATGATTGACATGCTACAACTCATTACCAAAATACATGGGGAATTTATGGAAAACGTTTGTTAAGTTCAAGTGCAATAGAAACATGCTTATGTTTTAAGAAAAGGAAAACAAATGTTTCTTGGATTCAAGGAAGGTTCACAATGTATGTGAAGATGAAGAAACTAAGGAAAAAAAAAATCCTTGGTGTCTAATTGGGAAACACCATTTTTGTTTGTGAATTACTTGGATGGTAATGGGTTCATGGAACAAGATGAAGGGGGGAGAATTTGTGTTGTTAAAGGAAAGGAAGAACCATTATTAGACAAACCTTGGTGAGATTTACAACTTTTCCATTTTGCATAAGTTGTGTGAGGATTGAGGGGCTCAATTTAATTTCTATGGGAGATGTTACATGTGTGATGAAAAGGAAGGGTGGATGAAACTTTAGATAAATGGAACATTGTTATCAACCACCGAAAGTTGGACATGACAAAACTTTTGACAGTTGAATGTGATGTGAAGCAAAAATTGGGCTTTTTCTGTGGCATTTGTGTTCATGGTTTTTGTTCCTTGCTTGTTATGAGAAAGGTGAAATTCATTTTTAACGGTGCTTATTGAATTGTGGAATGATATCTTTGGGTGCATCTTTTGTGGTGCGACTGTTTCCCCACTAAGGCATTGATGGTTGTTTGTTGAGTTATCGAGCTCATGTTGAAGATAAAGGGGCACAACTATTCAAAGACATGGGAGAGCTAAGTTGAATTGTGATGTATTAGGATGGAGGAAGTTTTTTATTGGATTTGTTTTTGGTTCATAGATTACATTTTGGAGGAGAAATAATATTTCACTGCTCTATGTATTTCCTTAAGAAGGATGCATTGTTGTAGAGATGGGTTGATGACAAGAATATGATGAAAGTTTAAAGGATCTTGGGAGTGATCATGAATTGTATCATTAATGAGTGAGTTTGGTTGTTTTGTCTAGTTTGTTAGTTTTTTATTCACGAAGAGAGATAACACCTAGTTTTTCACGAACTTCATGGGAGAATAAGACCTTTGCAACAAGTTATGTTTTGTTGAGATTATTGAGAAGTGTCAAGTATTCTTTGTCCAACTTTCTAAGTTGATTGTGGGGATTTAGGTATTTCATTGTTGTGTAATGGTGTTGTTATGAGTTGATCAAAATGTTGAATTATTAAGTGAAGGAATAGCTGTTTGAACCCTGTCAAATTGTGCATTATGTGTTGCATCTGAATGTTGTCTATGTGGTAGTTAGCGGGTTTGTGACAAAGAGATTCAGAAAATAAAAACCCACAAGTTTTGAAATTGGGTCAAGTTTTCAAGACCGTCAATTTCCTGATTTGATGACTATGGGTTTTATAAGACGTGGTGGTTCCAAATTCAAACCTAATTTTGGGTTTTAGGTTTTCAAAACCTATATCTAAAACCCTATCTAGACCCTACCTCAAACCTTAATAAAAACCCTAACTAAACACTACATTTCTAACAACATAATAACGACTGAAAAGAATAATGAAAAATATAAAATGGATCTGGTGATGCTCAAGAGAGAGTGAGGTCAGAGGGCTGTGATTCCTGGAAACTCACAAGATTAGAGTTAGCAGGGACATAGTTGTTCTTGGAAACAAAATCTTGATGATCATATGATACCATTCATATGTTTGGTAACAAAAACTCTGATGTTGCAGGATTCATCACCATTTTGTTGAATTGTGTGTCACAATAATACAATCTGTCTTCTTTCTATTACACTGGTATTCAATCCCTTTTAAAACTCTTGTTCCAACCTAGTCCTGATGTTAGGGTTCAAGGCTGATATTTGGCTGATGTGTGACAAATATTTACCTAATATTGAAATTGATGGTATGAAACTGGTGTTACCTCAAGCCCGAATTGAGTCCAGTACGGGTATGAGGCTGGTATTGCCTCCAAGTTGTCTTGTTGGTTCTTTGATTCCAAGACTATTACTCCAGACATATATACCAAGGTTCCAACTTAGTACCTAGCGCGTACAAGTTCCAATGTTTTTTTCCCTGATGAAAATTCACCATTTTTTAACATAGAAATTGGGAATTTTTTTATTTAAATATAATTTCTACTAATTTTGCTATCTTTAAATTTTTTTTGCCAATACCTACGTTGGCGTGAAATTGAAAAGAGAAATTTGATACCCATACCAGCTGGTATGTTCAAAAGATGATACCCGCCCAAGAGTGGTTAACCAGTTGCAACTCCAGGCGGTCCCACACAGGGAGACTTTGGTGAGGAATACGAACAGCGCCGTAACGGGTATCGAGCACGATGGCCGGCCGGGCCAGAGCGGCCCCCACATCCATTCGCAGACGGAGCTTAGCGCGAGGTCTGCTTTGGTGGGCAATTGTGTTCTCATGTGTTGTTGTGTGTGCGAGCGATCGAAGCGTAGAAGAATTTTGAGATTGCGGGAAGAGTTGCAGTTGGAGACGAGAAAGGAGAGCGACCAGGTAACGACCGCGCACCAAAGAACGCAAACCCTCTCTCTCCGCAACGCACAAGGTACTCATATGTGTGTTTGTGTGGGTGTGTGTATTTACAGATTTCAATTCCTTCCCAACTACCCATTTGCATCCCTTACTCTGCTGCACACGGACGTTACTCATCGTCCCTTCTTCCCACCAGAGCAAACCCCTTCAACTGCTGAAAGAGGTCGTGATACCCGCCCACCATTTCTGTTTCTCCTCCTTTTTCCATTGCTTTTGTGTTTTTTTAGGGTTTTTAAGGACCCAGAAGAAATTGGGTAGTAGAGATTGTGAAATTTGGTCACTGGATTTATCAAGAAACAGAGGAGGGAGGGCAAGGCCCTGGACCATATTGGGACATGTTGGTTGTTGGTCCAAGATCATTGCCATAATGGCTTTTCAGAGCTTTTGTGCTCTCTAGCTTGGTAACCATCTGAAGCTGCACGTGGGTGACGGCTTTCTGGGGTAACCAAGCTCTTGAGCTGCCCCCCCATAATGGGTTTCCTTCTCTGGGAATTTCTCTTGGGCAAGTGTGGGAAGGGCAGAAGCTTTGTGCCAGTATTTATTTTGTGGGGATGTGATCGATCACTACCTGGGATATGTTTTTAAGCTTCATAGTATGCAAATTCATAGAGAAAGCTACAGAATTAACACTGCAGAAATAGACAGGAAGAATGATCTGTTTTGCCTTAGTACCCAGGGGCATTCTCCTCACTCTCACTGCATGGGATGGGCATTTGAATTTCCTGGCTTTTGACCTTAATCTGAAGGATAGGTTTTGGCATTTGGATTTTCTGGGTGCAGGGGCGCAGCAAGGCATTGTGGTTTTGGGCACTAGCTTGCTTTCCAGATGTCTTTGTCTTTAGGTTTTGAGAACAAAGAGGAATGAAAAGGAGCAGTTCTGCGAAACCCAGGTATCATGCTTGTCTTCATCTCTCTTTCTGCTTGAAAAGATCATGGAATCTCAGATGTTCTTAAGGGTTCCTCCTGGGACTATCATGAATTTTATGAAACTTTATGTGCAAGGTCGGCTTCTTTTTTTAATCTTTCTTTTGGTGTTCCTCTTTCTTCCTGGATTGTGTGGTCTTCTTCTCCTTCTGTTTTAGGTTCTGTTGAGCTAGTCAGCATCATGGCTGAGTTTTCCTGTTACTGTCAGTCTTGTGGCAGAAACTCAATATCATGTTTGACATTAAGCTCCCTCCACCCATTGCTGGAAGCTGACGAAGTCAGTGGGGAAGTTATGGTAGGTGGTCAATACCATATGACCTCCTTTTCTGTTGTCCAAACCCACTGCTCAGTTTTGGGTTTGTCATAAATCTCTTTTGTTTAGGGTTAGGTTTCCTCTTTACCATGATTGCTGATTGGTTGCTGTTATGTGGTCAGATCTGAAATATCTATAACCTTGTTATTATCAGGTCAACCTCCAATTCTTATTATGTCTTTTACTTCAATTGTAAGGATGTTTAGCACCTAGCTTGTTGTGTCAAGCAGGGTGACTGACACCCAGCTCTAAGAGATGTTGAACTCCTGTAAAAAATACCTGCTTGATTGAATGGTAATTGAAGGAGCTCTTGTGGAGGGGTGTGTGGGGACACTTTTTGCATCTGCAATATATGAATTGTTGCCTCCATAAAGAACTTGAGAACTCTTAGGCCAAAATTGCAGAGTGCAGTCATTGGGAACCAAAATTGCTGCAAATCAGAGGGTTGGTAGATATACTCAGTGTGTGTGTACATTTCGACTCAGTGTTTTAGTGCTTCATGTGCTTTGGACAATATTTGAGAACATTTTTCTTTTGGTGAACTTGTGATTGACTTTGCAAGTAGATGGCAGGATAGAAAGGGGAGGGACTGAAGTAAGTATGTATTGTTACTCACTTTGCTCAATCTTGCAGAGTCCGAGTTGTATGGGATGAGGATAATCTGGAGTTTTTAGAGGCCAGCAAGACACCCAAGCAAAAGATTACTGAGCCCAAGACTCCTTACTATGCCCCAAACACACTTGAGGGTATGTGTGGCACTTGGCTGCCTAGAAGCCTTGCTCCAGTGGATTTTGTGCTATATTGTGCATCTAAATTTTTTGCATTTTTTAGATGTCCTTTCATTTTACCCTCTCATTTGCAAGTGCTACTTTTGAGCCATCTTCATCATCTAGGTTATTTCAAGGTATGTTTCTTCTTTTGCAATCCTTGTTAGATCCCATCCACTTAAGCTATTTTGACAGTCTTTTGCTGTTGCTCAATTAGAGAGGGGGGATGGACGGAGGGTGGTCAGGAACAGGGGTGGTGTCACCCGCTCCAGATGATGGAAGGATTCCTATGGAAGCAGCTCTACATGCAGAGGCAATTAGACATGCTCTCTCTGAAGTTGCATCCAGCAGCCAACCGAGCAGGAGTCAACAAAGTGGCTGGACTTCAGGCGATGATGAGTTTGATGAGATGGAAGAAGAAGGTGGTTCACACTTGTCTTCAACTGCCCTTGTGCGAAGTTGAGAGAGTTTAGGTGTCTCTTGAGTGCTAGCCAACATCACGACTGAGTCTTCTGTTGCTTCTGGATATGTGAGAGGACTCAAACACATATGTCTGGATAATGGTTTGCCTGAAATATGGGCAGAGTAATATGTACTTATCTACACCCACTGTCAGGAGCTGATGAAGTCAATGGGGAGTCATGGCAGTGTGTGACTGCTGTTCATGATGGTGTCATGCTTTTGTTGTGCATTCATGTCAGGGTTGTTATGGTTTTGCCAGAATTGATGTAATGGTTACCTTCCAAGTGTTATTGTGGAGTTTTCTCTGCAATCTCATGGATATGTTGTGTGCTGAGGATTTGGTGGGAATGAGTGAACAGGGCTAGAAAATGGGCGGCAGTGGAGCTTTGAAGAGCACAGGCGTGTACATTATGATGAGTACCGAAAAGCAAAATGGTTAGAAGGCCACTCAGATGCTGGAGATGAAGATGATGGAGAGGGGAGGGAGGTGAACCGATTTGATGAGGGGGCCAGCAGCAGTGGTTCCACTTGTTCATCTGGTTCTTGTTCTTCTGGGTCTCGGAATTCTTGCAAGGGCCTAGATTGTGATTCTTCAATTGTCAAAGAGATGGGAAAGGTTGACTTGCAAGAGAATCCCTTAGTCGCATCGTTGTCAAATTAACTTAAAAAGAAGCAAGTTATTCGGAACTCTAAACCTGGCCAGGAAGACCACCCCACAAAACTTTGTGTATCTGGTTATAAGAGTCACTTTTGGATCCAATGTCTCACCTCCCTTTTGTTGGATGATGTTTTGTGATTACCATCTGTGGTCAACTGCTCTCAGGCCTGAGGCCACTGTAGGTAGGAAGACATGTGGTTGAATGTGTCTTAATAGCAGAATGAGAGTGTTTGCTGGAAGTGGTGAAAAATGCATCTGTGACCTAATCTGGATGGCTGATTGCTTGTAGTACCAGCATGTCTTCCAGCATACCAGCCAAATTGTCAGATGTGTGTTGGGTAAGAATATGTGAATTGCTTCATATTGTTCTCAGTTGACATGAGCAGGTTAAATTAGTTGTTTACTGAAAGGCATGATAATGATATTTGCATCGAACCTGAAAGGTTTTTGGGTTTCACCAATATGGATGTTTTTGTCGAATCCTAACATTGTTCCTCTTCGTTGTTCTGTTAGTGACTTCTGGAAATCATTCTCTTGGGTTATGCCAAAGGGGATTCTGTTCTATGGTAGACATTTACTTACTAACCAAGATTCTGTTGGTCTGAGTGCTCCTCACAAATCTAACCTTCGTGTAGTTGTGATCAACAACAAATGATTGCTATGAGGGAGTGTTGATGATGTGGCAGCATGCCAGTGGACAAGAGCTCCCCATTTATATCATATATCCTGTTCTTATCTCTCTAATTCCTTTTTGCAAATTCTTGGTTGCCAGTCAGCTGAACCTCATAACTCACTCTCTTCTGTGTCCCATAACCTGCTTGGTGCTCTCATACAGCTGGTTATGTTCAGTAGTTGGTCAGGTAGTCCAAACTGGACACAAATCTGTTGCTACAGACTGAGTATCATTGTTGGCCTGCACAATAGTTGTTTTAGACTTGGTAAGGCACTTCAGGAATTCCCTCCTTTTGGTGCTTTATTCGGCCATGCATATGAAGGGAGAGACTATGGAAGAATGAAAACTCCGCATCATTTTCAGGATTGTTCACCAGGTGCTACTCTGAAATGTGAGTTCATTTTTTGGGAACTTCATGGAACATTTGTATTT
>Ga0209208_10002063_pt1 | contig 28665 bp, 26 predicted proteins | sample S1TSphfallax_3_FD_187694 | JGI IMG/M metagenome (GOLD analysis project Ga0209208, IMG submission 187694) | Host-associated microbial communities from peat moss isolated from Minnesota, USA - S1T2_Fd - Sphagnum fallax MG (SPAdes) (version 2) | ecosystem: Host-associated > Plants > Peat moss >...
TTTTTTCTATTTTTATGTATTTATTTATTTATTTATTTTGTTTCTATTTTTTTTTTGAAAAAGATTATAGTTTTTTTAATATGTTATATAATGAAAATAATTTTTTAAAAAATTGTATTTTTGTTTGATAGATGCAGGTCCCCCAGTTTTCCCCAAGGATCCTATATATATCCAACAAGTCCAGTGGGCGGGTGTCTGCCCTAGCCGCCCTACCTTGCCCCTGCCCCTACCCTGCCCTGTCTATAACTGAAAACAGCGGGCAGGTGTCTGCCTTGCCCTGCCCTGCCCCTGCCCCTACCGCTGCCCTGCCTTGTCTGTAACTGAAAACAGCGGGCGGGTGTTTACCCTGGCCTGCCTTGCCCTGCCCCTGCCCCTGCCCTGTTTGTAACTAAAAACAAACAGACAAACAGATAGACACCATGTTTTCTTTTATATATAAGATATTTTGTGCCTCTCCACGAGACCCACATCCAAATGGCATTTTGTCTTGGGACTCCCAAGTGGGAGTCCCGAAATTGCCAAAGTTTGGACTCCCATCCCAACTTTGGGGGCCCATAACTTTGTGTGCAAACCTTGGATTGAGATGAAGTTTAAAACAAAGTTTTAGCCCTCGTCATGATCTTTCCAACGGTATGTTGCACACCACCTGAAAGCAAGGAAATCAGGTCGATTGTCGACTTTTAATGGTTGGGAGTCAAATTGCCAATTTAACTCTCGGCCTTTCTTTTGGCCATAACTTGTGTGTCAAATGTCCAAATGGGTCATGCAAGCCCATTTTAAACATCTAAGTTTCAATAACTTTTCAATGATATAAAAAATTATTCAATCCATTGGGTTTTGACCCCTGCAATCGCTCTCTGAACATTTGGGAGTCCACCGGGATTCCAACTCCCAAAGTGGGAGTTCCCTTGGAAATGTGAGAGTCTATTCCCTCACACTCTCTTGCACTCCCGGGAGCATGCGGCATGACTCCTGGGCTTCCCTCTTGGCCTATAACCTTGCAACCCCTTGCCTTGGTCACAAGCCCAAGGTTAGGGTTGCAACACTAAAAGTGGACCCAAAATCATATAATTGTCAAAAAGGGTTTTACTCCACATTGATTCAAGGAATTGTAGATGCAAAATGTAGTTTTTGGGATTAGGATTATGAATGGGCAAGAAGTATCCGTGATTGGATTCCTTTTCAAAAAACAAATGTGGGAAACCATGTGATAAGGGACAAATTTTTACCTTATAAGTTGATAGAAAATGTCATTTATCCAATGTAGCCATGGATTTATTTTCCCTTCAAAAATAAAATTATGGCAACTCATGAGACTTTAACAAAAAACTTCTTTGAATTTAATTTGAAAAAAAAAAAGGCAACATGCTTTCCTAGATACATTTGATTTTGGGTTAAAATGTGATGAATGACTGAAAGGTTCACATCTTATGTAACTTATAATTAATCTACAAGATTTCCAATTCGGGCATCCATGTTTTTGAGCAGAACATTGGTTTTAGCAAATTGTTCTAGCATGGTTGTACTATTTAAACCATGGTTGGAAGAATGTTCATACATATTAAATTTTTGTTTTTTAAAAAACCTTATCTAGGGTGAATGGTTTTTCCAATGGCTCTTTAATATTTTCATCCTTTAAAATACTATCAAAATCTACTTGGGATTTTGACATGCCTACAATTTCTTTAATTTCCTTGGTAGAAATGTTCACATCTTTCATCACATTTCCATCTCAATGCCACCAACTATCCAATGCATCACAAAAAGCACATTCATGATGATCATTACCTAAAATTTCGTTTGTAATCTTGTCATTTATGTATTGTTGTAAATTGCATTAAACTTCCAATTGTAAGCAATTGGAATCATTGAGAATCCAATGATGAAAACCAACATTTGGGTGTGGAGCTTCAACATTTATCCACTTAAAAAAAAAGACCAATTGAAGTAAGAAGCAATGAAATACAAGCTAAAAAAACCCTTATAATTAAAAAAATAGGAATGCAATACATGGACTTTAAAGCAAATGGAAAACATTTGAAATTGTTTGAAATAAAGATGGCTTGGTGGTTAGTTCCTCTCCTTTCACCCAAAGAGATGAAAATTCAATCCCCATAATGGCCAAATTTAATAAGGGTGAATGAAGGAAAAGGAGGCAAGGGCAAGAAAAAGGGGGGTTTAAGGCCATTAAAAGGTCCAATGGGCATAATTTAAATATAATATTTTGCAATTTGGCCATTAAAAGGTCTAGTGGGCCTAATTTAAATATAATATTTTGCAATTTGGCCATTAAATGGTCCAATGGGCATAATTTAAATATAATATTTTGCAATTTGGCCATTAAATGGTCCAATGGCCATAATTTAAATATAATATTTTGCAATTTGGCCATTAAAAGGTCCAATAAGCGTAATTTAAGTATAATATTTTGCAATTCGGCCATTAAAAGGTCCAGTGGGCCTAATTTAAATATAATATTTCACAATATGGCCATTAAAAGGTCCAATGGGTGTAATTTAAATATAATATTTTGCAATTTGGCCATTAAAAGGTCTAGTGGGCCTAATTTATATATAATATTTTGCAATTTTTTTTCTTACTTGCTACAAATTATGCTGAAATGCAGAACTAGGCTTTCAAAGTTGAAAATTTTTCAAGGATGAAAACAATTTACCTTTTTTTTTTGCATTTTTGACAAATTCAAGCTCCATTTTTCCTTTTGAAGTAATGAGGTGTAGCACTTCACCATCCACCAATTTTTTTCTAGCATCTTTCACCACAACCGCCTTCTTCTTTGGTGCTTTATTCTTCGTAATGGAAACCAATTTAAGGTTCTTTTGTAAATCCAAATCCCCTTCCAATTGTTAGAATTGGTGTTTTAACCTTCCACTTTCTACCCCACCTATTGATTCAACTCCATTTTGTGCATTTTGAAGGGTTAAAAATGCACTCCTTCTAGCAACCACCTTGTGAGGATCCACAAAACCAGCCATATCAATTCTAGAATTGATAAAAAATGAGAGAACTTCCATGCTTTCAACAATGCCCTTAAGCCATAATGTTTCTTCTATTCTTGTAGAGTTTGACCAACGATGCTAAAAGAAAACAGTGGAAAAGAACAAAAAGTGAAAAAATGAACAACCTTCGATCCTAACTTGCACTTTCCAAACCATGAGCTCTCCTTGAAGCTCTTGTTTTTGGTCTGGACCAATTGGTTTTCCCTCTAAAATGATGTCATGTAAGCTAAGTCACAATTTGATTTGTCTTGATCATCAATCCTTGTTTAAAGGCCTTGGGACCAATTTTAAGCTCTTGACCCATAGAAATGAGTTGATTTCATTGGAACCTTGTCTAAAGTGCCTCTAAGCCACCATTTCATTTAAAAATCAACTAGCCCATATACCCTTGCACCATTTTGCCTTGGGTGGAAGTTGAGGCATTCATGTTCACATGGAATTCACTAGGATAATTTACTAAGGTCATATTATTCAAATAATTATTTTATTTAAACATAAAATCGTGTAATTTGTGATTAATTTACATACTTATTTATAAGTATTGTAATTATATTTATTGTACAAATATAACAAATGTATAAGATTACAATATTATAATGTAATAATGTGCAATATAAATATTATGAACATGTCTTTATATATGTATATATGACATACATTGTTAATATATTATATTTAATACTTAAACATGTAATAACCAATATATTACAAAATATTATTCACAATTAGATTTTCGATACCTTTTCCACCAATTTGCATCCCATCTCTTTTCAAGTGAATTTGAATTCAATTGTTAAATTAAAATTTAATTCAATTAAAATTTCAATCAATATATTGGAATTGAGTTCAAATAACTTGAAATATGGAACCAACTGGACTCTGCATCATTCTGTAGTATCCCTGATGGGAAAGGCCAGCGAACATCTTGGTAGCAGCTTTGGGTGTGATGCCTTTGGGCATCTTGGTAGCAGCTTTGGGTGTGATGCATCCCAAAGGCATCACGTATTTGAAGGCTCTTGGATTTGCAGCATTCCCAGACCCACCCAAGATCACTGAGCTATGGTGCTTTGAGGTAGGACAAAGGGTTCCATGGAAAGTGGTGCATTTGATGCAAACAATGAATCATTTGTTTGGTTGAGGCTGGCACTTTCTAACTACTGGCAATTTTGACCTTTACAGGCAAATCTTGAACCAGTAATTTTAGACAAAGAAAGATCATGGCTGGAAATCAAATCTACTTGTAATAAGTCAGAAAGTATCTTGCCTTTTTTGTGCTACTAGCCACTATGGTCCACAACCTTCCTTGATTCATGTCAACTACCATGCTTTTGTGCATGGCTTTCTATCTTCTGATAGTCATCCAGGTCAACTTGCCTCAGAAACCAGCAAACATTTGACAACTCTTAACAACACACACTCCCAGGAGATACAATTTGGTTTTCCTGATGTCAAAAGACCTGACAATACAATGGGCAAATAACTGCGAAATCTGATTTGCTTCACAGGTGAACAAAAGAACATAGATGGGTGTGCCAAACAACAGCTCAATGGGGTACTATTCTACAACTACAAATTGGAACCTCTCATGACATCCAGAGAATCAAAATAACAGTGAACAATACAGACCTGGCTGATTAAGCAACAATTCATTGCCCAACATCATGGTGGAACTGTGTTGTTCAGCACTACAAAGGCACCATTGCTACTACTTAAGACGTTTCAGTGTTCTTATCGCATCTTTCAGTGAGGGACCATTTCCCCAAGAATTAAATCTAGCAGCTAGTTTTCCCAGAGTTGAGGCTGCAGCCTGCAATCCACCAGGTGAGTGCTCGGCAGGACTCTTTTGTGGCAGTGCAAGCAATACCCGGTTCACATCCTCGTCAATCTCCAAATCATATACCTCCTCAAATACCTGTTCAAGTGAAAATGAAGAAAACTAAGATTACAGATGATTGCTACTTGGGTAAGCATACCCATGCCTACACCAGAAGGATAAGTGGGAAAATCTGCTTAAAAGACAACAACCAGGCAAGGGCTACCACAGGGAAACTCATTCAGCAATAAGGTTTCTATTCCCAGGGAAAATGAGGCTCATCCAACCAGGAATACAGTTCTATTGCAAAAGTACAGAGCACAGAGATTGAGTTATGCTGTAAACTACACTCCCATACTTGTATGAGAATTTTTCTCATGAGTCTGGTATAACAATTGAACACAAATAAAATACTGCTAAACTGACATACCTTCCGAAGCACCTCTACTGATGTTACATGAGGAGCTGCTGCTCTTGACACAACATTTATTGCCAGGATACCTCCTTCCACTAAAGCATCACTGGCTGCATGCAGAAATGACTCTTCGAGAAACTCGGCAGGTGGACAGCTCAAGCCATTACTGGTAAAGGCCCACAAAACCCACCCCAAATCATAAGTGATTAACTTCAGCCAGGAGCAGAATTCTGGTTATATCAGCCTGTCACTTATCTGAGGGACACTACAAGTGAGAACAGAATCCAGCTAGACCTGTTGAACTTGTTTGTGATACCAAAATTGATTCATCAATTCCTGTGAGTTTCAAGTTTCCAGAACTCAACTGACCTTGGGTCTTGAGAGTCTGCATCAATGAAAAGAATGTGCAATTTCCCTTCTGTTTTGATTGTCCTTTCATTGCAATGGACTCCACTAAGATCATTAGCAAGCTCTGATGCTATATCATCCTCGAGGTGACAAGCTCCCCTATCAAGTGAATGATCACTTGCCATTTCTTGCAAAGTAGAACAATTTTGCGTGTTCTCTGTGCTCTCATGAGGTTTATCATCATGTGGCAGGACACCTGTTGTTGTACTGAGTGTGCCTCCAGTATTCTTGCTGATATGAGTAGATAGCCTTGCAATAGAACAGACTGCTTCAATTCCATCTCCCACATGCAGCTGCATGACAGCATTGGGATAAGATAGGACATAAAGCAAATACCAATTTCTCAGAACAGACAGAATGCTTTGTATTTTGCAAGCCCTCTAACAAGAAAAGAAATAGCAGTATAAGAGAAAGTGCAAGAACATAAAGGCAGAATGAGCACTCTAGAATGTTCTAAAATCAGACACTTAATGCCCACATAGCATTATTGTAAAATAACATGCACAGGTCCACTTGATTGGAACTGCATCTAATCCACAACATTGCAAATCCCTTGTAGCCAACACCCTAACACTTAGATGGGATCACTAAGGAGCAGATGAATCAGTAAATGTAGCATGAATCACCACTTTGGCAGATTGGAGAGCTTACCTGCATGCGATCATTTTCAACAAACCCAAATTGGCGTTTTGCCACATCTCCTATCACACCATCCAGCTCCACTACCTGCAGAAAGGAGCCTCAAACCCCCACCAACAAAGCAATTAAGGACCTTGAACTCTAGTAGGTTGACAAGGAAACAATTGTCTGGGTAGCAGAAAATGAAGCTCTGATGAGATGTAATCATATTTGCAACATGGCATTGCAGGCATGCATCAGGTCTCAAACTGCAGAGGTTGAAGGATCATGTACCTGGATATGGTCAATTGGAAGATGATTGTGAAGAAACATGGGGAGTAGCCCCGCTCCAAGGCCTACCACCAGTGCTCTTATCTGCACCTTGGTCACAGCTCAAAAATTATATTTTCCAAACTTCAAATTTGAGGTGACTCATTCGTATGTATGGTCTATTGCAACATATCAATGGTGTTAACATAATTTGTTAGGTGCTTTACTGTAGAGGGAATCCCAGCATAAGAACTACAATTGTCTCCACAGGATGCTACATCTGTGCACAACCCAGACAATTACTGAGTTTGATTCCAGAACAGTACGCCCAAATTCTATAAAATTCTGCAAAAAGACTGACACATTCCTCAATGATGCTCAAAGCATGAGAATGCCAAAAAGAAGTAGAGAAAGAGGTTTGTACAAACCGGCTCTTTTGCAGTCACCCACTGCTCCAAGTTTTCAGCAATCAATGAGAGCCCAACAATCATTGCCTCATGGTACTTGCTTACCAAGTGACTGTGATCCACTTTGAACTCCTCAGCTGAATCTGTCACCAACATACACAGAAATGATCCAGGAGTTAGTCAGGAATTGCTCAAACATGTTCTACTACTTGGAATCAAGACAGCCCTGACATATCTCCACAACAACACTTGAAAGGTAATGTGACAGCCCTGACAAAAGAAGTGCAAAGACTTCATTTGTGCCACACACATATACATGAGTGAACCGGGATACATGTCCTGAAAGAAGCAGGGCACTGACACACAAAACCAGAAAAGTGGAGTGGAAATCAATTTGAGATTACATAAGCTCAAAACCCACCTTGTTTAATGCTGTTTGATGAATCCTTAGCTTTGCCCTTCTTTTTGCCACTGCCATGTCGACGACCTGCCTCTCGAACTGTGCTAGGCCTGTCCTTGTCTTTGCTGGGCCCTTTGACAAGTACCAGAGATGCATCAGACTGGATTAAGTTTGGGTTTCTGCGGAACACAAGGCGACGAAAGCAGTTCTGGTTTCCCACTTTGTTCCCACTGGACTTGTCTGCATCAAGAACCACATCCTCCACCTGGATTGTGCCTGTCATCGGGGACTCAATCTAAGGACACACACAAACACCAACATCTAAAGAGTCAGAGGTCCAAATGCAAGCAAGTTAAAAACAATCTCAATGTGTCATCGATTTCTGCCATCAGATCTTGCACCTGTACTTTGACTTAACAATTAAGTTGAAACCCTGCTTACCTCTTCCACCACTGTCCTTCGATATAAACCATCATTTGTAGTCATATATCTGCAAAGAACAATAGGAAATAAATGCCAGCACCATATCCAACAAAGTAACCTTCACAGATAGGGTATGCCCAAAATGGCACTACCATTATAGGCAGAAGCTAGAAAAAGGTTACATTGCAATATTGTAAATGCCAAAACCCAAAGTTATACTGGACACTCACGGGACATTGGGTGCATCTCTACAGTCCAATGGGAGTAATTGCTTGACCAGTGGAGACAGCTCATCCTGCAAAACACGCCACATGTTTGAGCATTTGATACAATAACCCCAGAACGTTGAAAAGTATGGCGGAGATTGAAAGGCATCCTTTGCAAGTCCTGTCTAGGACATCAAAGCTAAAACCACAATTACTACTGATATCACCTCTTCTGGAGAAAACACCAGGTGTTTCAGAAAAGGTAGTGGAGGCATATACACACCTGGACAGCAGATAAGCTGCCTGGATACTGATGGGTGTCAAGCATCACCTGCATGCAATCCAGAGGTCAATGGCTTGAATGAAAGTACAGATAATACTGAAGACGCATGGCAGCCAAAGAAGAATGGAGCAGCTATGGGAATGTCATTCTACCAGAATAAGCCGACCTGCTTGTGCACTCTCTAGAACTTGCCACTGCCCTTCCTCTGAAGAAAAAAGCCATTCATGAGCTCGGCCCTGCACACAAACACAGATGTGCATGCTTAGCATTTCCATAATGTTCATTGATCATATGAGATTACCACGGCACAACAATTGTTCACATGTAAGGCATTGGTGATGTTGTTTGGTTTGAAGAGTACAAAGATTCTTCACCTTGGGAACCAAAAAGACAGCCGACCTGTATGTGGGTGATGCAGAGTGGGGCTTGGCATCCATCACAACAGCAGGATAGTGCCCTCCCAACACTACCGTGTTCCTGCGACCTGGATGCAGTTGCTCATAGATATCTTGCAATTTTGACTCTACTTCCTTCTCATCTGGCTTTAGACTAGTTTTGTACCCAGCACTCCTGGCTTCACTTCGTAGCTTGTTTTCCTCATTCACAACATCCACCAGAGACTGTATCTGCAAACAAACCAGTTTGTGAACACCATGCAACTCAAAGAAAGCTTGCCATACAGAATCCCTCCCTCCCCTACCCCCTCAAACAACCCAACAGCATTTGAATGTAGCAGAAGCTTTGCAAATATCCATGGTAAGTCCCAGATCCTTCCACCAGAAGTGCAGCTGATAACCATACTTGGATCCAAATGATAGATCAGCAATCAAGGGTCAGTTGAGGCAGGGGTGTAACTGTACATGTAAGGCTGTGCTTATCATCCCCCTTCTTTCATAGATCCCATAGCTAGATTAGGGGCAGATGACAAATGGCACTCACTACCCTTGCAGAGGCATTCCAATAGTGGCACATACTTTCGCAAATGGTTTCTAAAATTAGTTCCAATTTCCCCAGGACATCCATCAATGAAGCATTGACTTGTTGTATGTAATACCCCTAAACTGACACCTGGCTTTGGATTCACCCTCAAGACTCACAAAAATGGCAAACAAGATGGTAACTAATCTTTGAGAAGACAGGCTCCCTTTGGAGATAGTACCCTGGATGTTGCAAAAAGAGAAAAGAACCATCCTATTCTCTCTTCTATTGACCTTCAAATACTCTAAATTGAGACATCACCTGCCCTACGGGACATCCAACCCCTGGATATAACTTCAGCGTTGTGCCAAAGGTAGGAGAACCTTTGAGGTCAGTTCAAGTTCTCACAACCACATCTGTTTTGATCTAGGAATAAGTTCAGGGCAGTGCTATGTGAAACTTGAGAGACACAGACAGCCACAGAGAGAGACAGAAAGAAAGATGACCTGCATCACATTGGCATGTGGAACATCACCAGTAAGCAATGTCACAAGTGGGATATCAGCAGAATTGGTCTTTGTGGCAACAACTAGGAAAGGCTGCAATGGGGAAGATGGATCCCTTGATGCTTCAGAAACTTGATGTAGACAGATTTCCCAACCCTGCCTTAATGTCTCCAGCAAAACCCCTGTTTCCCCTCATCACCCAAAAGTTTTTCTTCTTCAAAGTCTACCAAACCATGCAGCAACCCAAAACCTTCAATGCTGCCTATGTTTCAATAGAACAAACGTACAAAGGTTGGAAAAAATCCACCCTCTCATTGAAAGAAAGAAAGAAAGAAAGAAAGCAAATACCAATTACATGCTTTTGAGCCAATGTGACACACACGTATTGGCCACCAGGTCTCAGCACTCGCTTGACCTGCACAAATTTGCTGTCAGAATTCATGTCTACCATAAATCAAGAAACAATAACTGGCTAACACTCTAATCAACAAGAAACAAGTTGGAACAACTGCAGACAACTAGAGCATGGTTTTTTCTTCCCTGCAAACAATTCTCTAAATAAGGAGCACCACCTGCCAACAGACATCATGCAATCTGTGAAATAATCTGAAACAAAAACCTCAGAAAGAAGACTTTTTGCTGCGGTTAGGGGCTCTTCTGGTTCCCCTGTCAGGGCATCGAGACTGCCCTTATCCACAACCACATCAAAAGAGCTTTCTGCAAACTGCAACCTCCACAGTCCCATGTTGTCAGACCTCTGATCCCATTGCTTATATAAACACTGCAGAACTCACAATCAAAGGTAGAGGACAGAATCAGAGGCTCCAAACATTATCATCACTTCTGTGCATCTGTGCCTCCTGGATTGCCCCAAGATTCTTTTCCTCAAGAAATCATTGCCCTAATTGTAGCCGGATTGAGAGAATCAAAGCCTAAACTACTTGCTAGGTGGTGTGTGCATCATCCTGTTTTGGTGAGTACCTAAAAGATTGCACTAGCAAACTAGGGTTTCAGCTTTGGCATTGTAGAATGCAAGAGAATAAGGGGAAGACGATGATGCTGCTGCTGCTGCCTGACTGGGTGATGGACAATCTGGTTTCTCTCAGAATCATTTTTTCAGGGCAATCTGGCTGATGAAATCTTTTCTTTTCGAGTAAGGAAAATCTCAGGCACTCAAATCCTTGGCAGGTTGAGACTGAAACTACCAGCATTAAGCTACGGTTTGAGGGTTTAGGGTTTGAAGCTTGATGCTCGGATTTAGGGTTTGGGGAAGGGTTTTGAAGCTAGGGATTGGAAGAGAGAGAGAGAGCAAACGAGAATACCTGGAGAGCCGTGATGTCCATCACAAGCCAACGCATGAGAGGACGTGCACGCACATGCAAGCGCAGCATCTCGGTAATGACTCTTCTATTGAAATCCACATTCACGATGCTCGTGAACCCTGCATCGTACATATGCGCCGACAGCGCGGAATTCCCACAACCAACAACAAGAATCTGCAGCGGCGGTTGCTGATCCGGCCGTAACCCACAATGGAGCTGCAGCAACTGCGGAAGATCAGCCCAGGAGCCATACCACTCGAACGCTTGACCTTTACTCGCCCGGAAGAAATCGTCCCAGTATTTCTCGTCCCCGAACTCCTTCAAGCTCTTGGGCAATGGCACTGCCGCATCCACTCCCATCACAACAACAGCCGGGGACCACCTGCCCCACCCACCTCCACTCTCCTACTACGACTCCTAGTGCTGAACTACTGAGAACGTTTTATGGACAAAAAAAACAGAGAAAACAGCAGCAACCCAGCAACGATGGTGAGGAATTATTCATTCAAGACGATCGTTCCCTGCAAATCTCCAGCAGCCCAACTGAGAGATCGAGATCCCAGACGCAGCAGCGTGCTTCAAAGCTCCTCGTCGTGGTGGTGGTGACTCCCACCACCGTTCCCGCCACGACGGTCTGAAAGCCTACAATTTTTAGGGTTTCAAGAGGGTACTTGAACTGCGAGGGGTGGGTTGGTAGGTAGGTATGTGACGGTCAGGTAGGTATGTATGTGAGAGAGCAAATTCCGCCATTCTAGTCACCGTCTTCAACTGTTTGTAATAATCTTCACTGAAAATTATGCAAACCTTGAACAAAAAATTTATTTATTTCAGAGTATTTATAAACTGGGGGGGTAACTTATTTATTCTGTTTCATATTAATTAGTTGGGGGTGCCTCACAAGTCCAACTTTTTTTTTTTTTTTTTTTTGCAATGAGCCAATTTGATTGGCCCATCACAAAAAAAAGTTGAAACTATAGAGACTCCCTAACTTAGAAGATTCTATGGAAAAACAGAGTGCCTTCCCCCTTTGCCCCACCTATATAGGTGAGAAGGGGAGGACTTTGGGCAAAACATATGGGAGTAAAGCCAGGTGCCATTGGGAACACCCTTGGGGAATACATTGGGAAACCATTGAGAACTTGAAGGGAACATGTTGAGAACAAAGGGAAAATGAAAAAATATCCTCCCCTCCCCCCCACCCCCCTTCCAAAACCCAAAACTTAAAAAACAAAAAATAAAATCAAGGCACTTTGAGTGCATGCTGAGCCTTCCCATTGGCTGCATGAAATTTCTATGTTCCAAAACTGTTCATCACCATTTTTGGCCTTGGCTAATAACCCCCCCATTATAAACTGGGGGTACTTATTTCATCTTTGAATTAGTTCAATGGGGTTGCCTCCCAAGTTCAACCTTTTTTTCCCTTGGGGGGGGGGCAATGAGCCATTTTGATTGGTCCATTTTGAGACCCCAAAAAATTTGTTAGCTGGGCCTTAGTAGGTAGGGATATATGTTGAGTTTCATTATAGAATGCACTAGCTTCAAGGGACTTTTAGCCGCTAATTTGGAGCTTGTCTTTTCCTTAGTTGACCATGAGTTTCATGGATCCAAAACACTTAAAAAGGCAGCTCTACTACATTTGTTGGAAACATCTGTTTTGCAATGAAATCTCAACACAAATTTCTCATATCCCAAACTGGGACTTTACAATTCATGCACACCCAAACAATTGCATTCTATTTCATGTTAAAAATCAAAGTTCAAAAGTACAAAAAATTCTTACATATGATTGAGCTCTTCCATGTTGCATCTTTCCATATCCTAACACTACTTTTAACATTAGATCATGTACATATGGAAACATTTGTGTAAATGCCAAATGAACCTCCCAAATGAAGTGGCACATTTATGCATGGGTGCTTCTTCTACTCTCCATGTTGGAATGTGCTCTGTACTATCCAATCGTCTGTCCATGAAGCAAGAAGCATTGTTCCTAACATGTTTACAATTGCAGTCTGGCTTTTGCACCATTCTTGACATAGCAAATAGCTCAACCTTGTGCGCACTGGTTAAAGAAGAACCAATGTCAATCACATCCCTTTCCAAGCACAGAAATTCAAAACCCGGAAATGAGTAGATATTGTCTTGAGTGAATTCATAGCATGTCAAGCTTCCAACAAAGCACAGGAGGTGATGTAACCAAACTGGTTCTTCTTGTAAAGTTATGTGCACAGAGCTTGAACCCCTATGCAATTGCTGCATGGTGAAGAACTGATGAGGGGGCTTTCCTAGGTTTCTGTAGCTCTCGAAAATTCAAGCAAGGATTTGGATAATTTCAAGTGCTCAGATGTTTAAGGAAATGCCTTGGCAGTGCTAATTTTATGTAGCCTAAACCCTAAACTCTAAACCCTTCATGCCCATTGAACTTCTTCTTGTCTGTAGAGGCGATGAGGAAGAGATATGTCAGCAAGCGGCCCACTAAAACAGGTTTTGTATTGGATTCTGAGGACATCAGAAACCGCATCTGGTGGGGTGTGTAGAGCATGTTGCTGCTCACTGAGTTAGGCGAGTAATTCAATCTAGGATGTGTATTGATTTACTCAGAATCATAACCATTGGAATGCATCTCTTGGGAATAAAAGTTGCTGCTAACAATGTGTGTTTTTTTGTGTTATGTGTGTGTGTGTGTGTGTGTGTGTGTGTGTGAGAGAGAGAGAGAGAGAGATGCTGGTTGATTGAAAAGTAAAGGAGTGAATTGAAGATCTAATCATCCATGGACAACAGATGGACTTCTTAAGTTCAAGAATTGTGGAACATGGGTGTTTGTCTTTTGGGAGTCTCCGAATGAAGGAGTGGCCAGAGGCAATTTTAAAGTGCCTTGTGTGATTTTAAACTCGAACCTACAACCTACATCTAAAACCCTAAAGATCAGGGCTGTAAATGACTAATGGAAAATTGAGTATATAACATCATATTTTTGCCAATTTATGTATTACCATTGTACTGTGGCAACTTCAACACATGTCTGTCGAATAATTAATTAAATTTGAAATTTTCATTTCAAAAAAAATAAAAATTCTTGAACACTCAATATTTTCCCTCACAAAATTGGCTATTTGAAAAGAAAAAAATTGAAATTTTTTTCAACGTTTCTGAAAATAATATAATTAATGTCAAAGTTGCCAATGTACTATGGTAATACTACTTCAATAATGGCAACACCAAACAGCTGCTCCATTGTATTCCCCCCTGCCTGCCTTCCACCCCCCTACATGACAAATTGTTACTCTAATATAGCTCCATTGCTCACACTACTTATTAGTACATTTGTATTCTTCCGCAATCTTGAAATATTGTTGTTCAAAATGGTGCACACCTAGTGATGGTTGTGTTGTGTTGTCCTTGAGAACTTCCACATGTTTTTGCTCAATTTTCATATCATAATTGCCCAATCATAAGCCTCTTGTACTGAGTGATCATTCATTCATTTACTTTGTGCAATTACTCAACAAAAAAGTATGATAACTCATAACCTCCCATGACAAGCTGATATTATGAGCTATGGACACACTAATCACATTCAGCCCTATCTGCAAACTTAAATCTCACAAGAGGGGGGGTTTCCATGCCCAAGCCAATTGGGTCCCAGGTAAAATCAACTGGCCATCAATGCTTGACTTAAACCATCCTGAAACTCACTCAGGTACCTAGAAAGGATTTGAGATTTGTCCATACCATTGTTGTGCTCGTATGTCCATTTTTTGGTCTTGTGGTTTGCCTACCAAGGCAAGGATGTTGTGTTCTGATTCATTATAGAGTATAGTAGCTTAATGGATTTTGGCTCCTACGTAATAGGTCTATTTTTATATGAGAATTTTTGAAAGATAAGATTTTGGCTTGTGTTGAAACTTGAGATTAATTATAGAGTTATGATATCTTGAAGGATTTTGGTTTCTTTATGAGGATTTTATTTTTTAAGATTGTATTTTCGCATGGTGAAATATTTGAATTTTCATAATTATTCTTTTGCCTTAAGATACTTTTTAAAGGTAAATGGCAAGGCCACACAGTGTGACACACCCCTTGTTTTCAATACCAAATTGGTTGTTCCTAATATGAAAGTTCTCACCCCCTTTCTCCATACCAATTGGTATTGGTATCAACATATATATATCGGTATCATCCCTTTCTCCATACCTATTGGCTATTGGTACCACCATTGGCACTCATTGGCCCAATGATTCTACGACCCTTCAGTGCTTGGATGATGAACATTTCATAAATTGCTGGCTCGCTGTGTGTGCAGATGAAAAGAAGGTGGTCTCAATTCTCACAAAGGATGGTTATGTCTGGTATTCTGATCACTCTAGCCAGGTACCTAATCCTTATAAGTTAGGCTGTGTTATGAGTGTGATATTGAAATTGATATTGTGTTTGTTTTTTGACAAAAAATTGTTGGGGATATATATGAGCACTGGTATGGAGATTCTTACTGCTCATCATACATGGAAATAAATGGCTGGGAGCCCCCTCATGAAGGCAGTTTGTTTTGTTGCTAGCTAATGGAGATTGCTGCAATCTGCAGACACAGTGGAGGACATTGAAGGAGGCTCTCACCCTACTCATCGAGCATGGATGCAGAAACTAGTAATGTCATTGTCATATTCAGACCGAGCTCCATCCATAATCAACTTGTCACAGATCAGTGTTGGGTGGTTATTAGAAACAGGAAGAGACCCTGTTGGTAATCAGGGTGGTGGTTCTTGGGGATTCCTAGCTGCAATTCTCAAATAAAATTGAAGACCCAATTTTGGTATACATACATACACACATACATACCCATGGTTCTCAAAAGAAATCAAACAAGGAACCAACCAGAAAACTGTCTAATCTTTGTTGGGTCTTTCATGAAACTTGCAGGTTCTTTAAGATTTTTGAATTAACCAGGACTTACGATCTACTACGATTCTTTGATTCCATTTTATTTTTTCAGAGAATTGAAATTGGCTATTCTCTGATTCTGATATATTAAAGAAACCAAAACCAAGGGTTCTTTGAAAGTCCAAATAACTGCACAACACTGGAAGTGACTAAAGACAGATTGATGTAGGATTTGGTCATTATTTTATTTTTTCTGTATCTCTACTTAATGTGTGAGTGACATCTGAAGTACCGTATGTGCATGTGATGGTTGGCCATGTTCCATGGAAGTGTTATGCATCTAAATGAGTGGTTCTAGATCCAGTAAGGGAAGTTTTTTTGGTTTGAATCTGTCCTAAAGGACAGTGTCATCATGAGATGAGCTGCTTGTGTTACAATACACATATTCACACCAATATTTCTATAGGTAGATTCAACCAGATATACAACAACTCTACAACAACTCGGGGATGTTCACCCTTTGCCAAAATGTTCGAAGTCAAGTTAGCACTGAACTACCCACACAAGTGTAAAGCAACAAAGCAGCAGCCTCTCATCACCTCCACATTCTCCAGTGCTGGCAATGCAGGATGTGGCATCTCTTTTCCCCCATGATGCAACTAGCTACGTATACAAATCATCAGCTCATGTGTGGATGCTGCAGGTGTTCTGTTGGGTCGGATGCACCAGGTGCCTACTGCTGGCGTGGGGGAATATTTGTCTTCACAAATTTGTAAATGGCTAAGCATAAAAAGGCCAGTAATTTCACCTCCACTCAAAACAACTAATACAACAAATCTCTGATGATCTGATTGAGAAGAAATCTGACATCAGAAGTGTCATCCATGGATGCTCTTGTCTCCCTCAAAATCTGTAAAAATTGTTAGGTAATGACCAATGCAGATGATGAGCTTAGTTTTCCCCCAATGGTGAGAACTTTCATATTAGGAACAACCAGCATTTTTGCACAGTTTGCGGCTGACGCCGGTTAAAGGCACATCAAAGCCTAACACTTGCTGTTGATTGGCTAGATAGTTTGATTGGTTCAGGTTGGTTGTTATTAGTACTCTTGCATCTATTTGCAGTCCCAGTTTTAGTTTTATGGGTGAGGTTGGAAAAAAAAGTAAATAACTAAACTTGGTAGAGAGTAACATTTTTGTAGGGTCACATACTGAGCACTGGTGGAGATGCTATTAGAGCTAGCAGCAGCAACACACTCGCACTTAGGAAGGGGAAAGGGTTCTTCAGTCCTCTCAACCTCACTCTTAAGCCGTTTGTACTTTCAAATTATCTTTCTTCAAAGATGTAGTTTGAAACGTAGTATAATCAATTCATCCATGAGAGGGATTACAAAATCAACTATTGGATTTAAACTTTAAACATTTTGAGGAGAATTTCAACCAAAATCAAGAAAGGGATGATGACAAAGCGAACCTATATAAATTAAGTAATTATCACTTTTTTTTTATCTTCAAAGTTATTTATGACTGGGCAGATCTATGAGAGATTTGCAAAGGGTTGAATTCAAGGCTACTGAAGTGAAGGATGAAAAACTGAGCGGTATAATTATTTCAGTCACCACACCACATCATCATTCCCTTGGTGGAGTTTCTGGATGAGAGAGGAGGGTGAGAGCCATTGTTTCTGGATGAGAGAGAGTGACAAAGGAAAGGGAGGAGGCCTCCAATGGGGCTGCCACCAACTTGCTCAACTTTCGACCTTTTGAATGAGGCCTCTTAGAGCTTCTCCAGCTGTGATCAGTTATATGACCCTGCAAAAGTATTTCTCACATCCGAGTTTAGTTTTTTTTAATTTGTTTCAACCCCACCCTTCTAACTGAAAGTAAAAGGGAACTGAAAGTAGGTTAGAGACTCCTAATAGCAAACCATCTGGACCAATCATTTATGATTGACCAATAAGAAACAGGGAGCAGTAGTCAGATCATATTTATTTATTACACTCTTCTTCTCTGGCAGGTGTTAGGATTTGCTGTACCTTTTAACCAGCCTTCACCAAACAGTGCAAAAATTTTGGGCCAAAACCATTTTGCTGAGCCAAAACTGGCATGCTTTGACTTTTCTTCATCCAATTTTAACTTGCATGGTGACATACGGAGGGAGCACTGGTGGCGTTGTGTGGCTATGTTTAGCTCAAAGAGATTTAAGAAAGTTTCCCTTTTGGTTTCACACATAAATAAACCTGGTTCCAAATCTTCAACAAAGTAAAATTCTAGGTTTGCTTTTGAAAATCTGTCTCAAGGTCTTAGGCCACTTGACACAAGGAGTCAAGGCCAATGTTCAACTCAAATCAAGCATTCCTATTGGTGCAAAAGTTGAAATCAGCCCCCCAAGGGCTTTACACTACAAGTCAAGGCTGAAATAGAAAAAATCTTTTCAATTTGCCCCAAGTTGCTAATAAATGCTGAACTTTGTGGCCTTGTATTGACCCCAAGCCTGAAAAAAGGATACCATCAAATTTGGGAAGCCAATTTGCAAACCTTGGGGGTCAGTGTTTCAGCATTTATTAATATTCCCACATCAAAAGTTCAAGCATTTATTAGTAACTTGGGGCCAAACAACAAGCCACAAATGCTCAAAGTTGGCCCCAAGTTTTTTCGGTTCTGACTTTTGGTCAGAGTTATTTTAAGGTTTTGAAAATTTTGAACATATGGCTTGTACTGAACTAAATTTTGTGCATATTTGGCAATGTTTAAATGTTCAACAGTGCAATCTATGGCCGTCTAAAGCTTCAATAAATTGAAATTTGGTTATGTGTAAAAGAAACATTTCATAAAAAGTTAACAAAATGTCCAATTTTATAGTAACAAAATCTAGCACTAATTACAAATTACAAGTAAAATATATGGTTACACAACCTTCAAACTATGCAACATTGATGATGCACCTAATTTGGCACAAAAATCTCTCAAACATGTGTGTGATCCTTGTCGTGTGTGGCCTAAAACTTGGAAGCTTGGTCATCTGGGTGATTATATGACAATCAAAATCAACAACACTTAAGACATTGGATATTGACACACCCATAAACAACACTAACATACACATTAGTAATTCCACACAGAACACGCATGGAAACAAAAACATACACAATTTGAGTAGAAAGTCAAGGCGCACTCAAAGAATTAATGAATCAAAGGAAGACAAATAGAGGTATTTGGAAGTTGGTAGATAAGGAATCAAAGGAAAACAGACACAAACAATGGGCATACAAATAATCAAAGGAAGATAGATATTAGACACTAAGTAAAGAAAGAATGAAAGGAAGATGTTACCGAGTGAATGGAGCAAATTCAACAAGGCAATGATTAATTAGTGAATGGCAAGGATACAACAAAACTAGTGATTAGCTAGATAGGATTAAGATTGTTAATCATTTAATTTTGAATTGCTTTTGGAGGGAAAAAAATTTACTCGATGTAGTTTTGGAATTTGATGGAGTTGGGGAAATTGTTTGTCTTACATACAAAGTTAGACTTAGAGAACTACTCAAGTTAATTAAGACATAGTAGGAGTTGAAAGTTCTATTGGTATAAGAAACCTTAAATTTTTCATGTTTTCAATTTTGATTTCTACTTTTCAAACTACATATTTTTTATATGATCAATTTTAAAGAAAAACAACAGTGTGAATTTGATAAGAAAACATTGATTTTATTTTGTAATTATTGTGGTTTGGTTTTTTGATATCTAACCATATTCTGACCACAAATTTTATTTTTAAAGAAAAAACATAATTTAATGAAAATTAATAGTAGTTATAAGAAGGAAATTGTGTGAAATAATCTACTAAAATTATTTTGAAAAACTAAAACAAGAAATTTTAAGTGTTGAAATGAATGATTCAAGAGAAATTTTTATTGTTTTAAATAGGCAAAGAATAATTGTAGGATAGAATATGCACCTACCAAAAGAACTTAGAAGTAAATAGATTAAGTCAAATAGATAGAAGTAAACAAAAACAAACAGAAAAATCAAAGGAAAACAAATAGAAATAGACATTAAAAAATCAAAGGAAGACAAACAGACATAGGTAGTTATTGAATCAAAAAAACTTGGAAGTTGGAAAATAGACAAAGGCATATCCATAAAATCAAAGGATGATATATGAAAGCTAAAAGAAGGAGGCTAAGGTAGAGAAAAATAGAACTTGACAATGGATAAATAATCAAAATAAAAATTTCTAATAAATACATTTCGACACAAAGTTTAATTAAGTTATATTGATAATCTATGATTGAATCAATTAATATTCCATTTTAAGTTTGTTTTAACTTCAAAATTTTAAACTTGACAATGGACATTACACATTACACAAAAAACAAACTTGGCAATTAACAATTGACATTGTCCACATTAATAGAAATTTGACTAACCCACAAAATTAACCCAACAAATTGCAAGATTCACACACACACAAAAATAACATTAATCACATGACAATTTTTTAATCTTAATTTCTAAGTGTAAAAATGACCTAGCTTCAGCCATTAGATGTCATCATTGAAATTTTGAAATAATGGCCCATTAATGATGGGATTGGAACACCAAACCCAACCCAAATCCCAATAGGAATTTTTAAATGCAATGTTCGCCTGGGCTTTTACTCCTTCCAATATTCAAAACATGTGTCACATGGGAAAATATTCAAACTAAAAAAGGTTTAAAAATACATTCCCACAACAATATTCAAATGTTCATTGAAGTGGTTCTTCAATGTAGATTTCATGAAAGAAAAGGTGGAAAATGTTCATTCATCCTCCGCTGACCCCAACACTTGTATTACTGCAATTTTTACCAATTTGAAAAACTCTAAGAAAACATGTTGTCAAATTTGGGAAGCGTTTGAAGTGCACCAAAATCAAATGAAAGGATTAACATGAAATGGTGCCTCCACAGCAGTGGCAACATTAAATTGCATAATGATCTTAAAAACATTGGACTACATGTCAAAAACACTTACAAACATAATTGGTAAACAAATCTTAACTACATGTAAAAGTAAACTTGCCTATGAAGTTTTTATAGATTCCAAAAGCTTTTCAAAATAATAATGTGCCTTAAACAAAAATAAATGTTGATCAAAATTCTCCTTAACGTCACCTTGAAGCCAATATTACAAATAATAAATGTTCATAACATCCATCAAATGGGCTACTAGAAACCTTGTAATCAACTTTCAAGTGAAAAATTTAGTTCTAGTTGCAAAGAATGTCACAAGCTCACAAAATAAAAAACAAACAAAAAAGAAAAAAGAACAATAAGAGTAGAGGAAAATGAAACAAATAAACATTAAAAATAAACAACACAAAAATATGAATACGGAAGGGGAATGGGGGACAAAAAACTGAAGCATGATGATTTTGCATCCTCTATTAGATCAATGAAAACCTCTTAGGTCACCTAAACCTTTTCATTAGTGGCATTTACACATGTAGCCCAAAACGTGTAATTTGATGAATTAAAGGCCAAATACTCACCACCAAAGGTATTGAAGTGTAGTGAAATGGTCTTCCATTCCATATGCACATTGCTATGATTAGAAATAATCAAACCTTGGAAGTATTTGAAAATGTCATAGACATATTTCGTTGTTGGATCCACATAATGAAAATATAGTTGACCCTAGCAAATCTTTATGGTTGCAACATAATCGCATACACAAACATTTCTTTTTTGTGCAAACTTGATCAATCAATGGATTGTTTCCAACATGGGCAACAAACAAGAAAGAGAAATGAGCAAGTTTACGTCACAAAGGAGTTCAAAATTCACTTTGGTAGACATAATTGATGGAATGTCTTTAGCCATCTTTAATTTGCCAATAATGGCATATACATCGCCATCACCCTCTTTGTTGGACTAAGCATGTTGATTTGACTTGTTTTGACATTTCACAAAAAGAAATTCCTTTTTTCCCTCATGAATTCTACAAGCTTCAAAAATTCAATGTGCCTTTTGAGCTACAAGAAAATGATGAATATAAAGACTGTAATAAATATTTTATGGATTTCATAATAGGGATTTGAAACAATGTTTACACAACCAAATTGGTGCAATGTGCCATGCAATGCATGCCTTCCAAATGGGGGGAACATTTATCTTGCATTTGGCAAGTAACACCATTGTGCACCCTCTAAAAAACATTCATTCCATCAACCCAAAAGGATATCAATTTTACAACAACATCTACATCATAAAGACCATCATGTTCTTTCAAAGCACCCATAATGGCCTTGGTTAGATTATCTACACCCCCTCCATCAATAACTTGTTCTAAAGAAATGAATACAAGTATTCGACACTAATCTTGTGCAACATAGGAATAAATATAAATCCACGATTGGTTATCAATCGTGGTTACCTTGTCACAAGACAATGCAAGGTATTTTGAACTTGTAATGATTTTTTTCCTCTTAATGATTTGCTTATGCATACATTCAGCCATGACCCATATCGGTGAATCACTCCAATGATGTTTTGATAACATAAGGACATTCAAAAAAGAAAAAAATGACTTCAAAGCCTGAAACTCAAGCATGGGTTGGCCTTGTTGCAGTAAGCGTAGAATTGTGATAAATTGTTGTCATTTTTTACCCTATTCCCCTTTAATCCCTGCTTGAACTTATTTAATAATTGTGATGTGATTTTTTTTAAAGTAAATAACTTCCTTCTTTGCATGATTGCACTTCTTATTGACATACCATTCTCCTTGTTTCTTGCCCAAGTGTGGCATGTCTCAAATAGCCCTTATTTTCCCTTCATGTTTTTTAAAAATGTCAACCTTGGGCCCTAGGATCACATCCTTGCCCTTCACAAATGAACATACCATGCATTTCACATGGTGAACTTCTCTAGTTTCATTTTTCAACATCTCTACCCATGAGAATTGAGTAGTCCACACATCTCAACATTTGCACAAAACGTCATAATGTTTTTTAGGTTTCTTAGGTGGAGGCATTTATGATTTATCTTCCTCTTTAGTAACATGGATATCTAATAAATTTGCCACATAGGCAACATAAATGGGCAATCCACCGTGACAAACAAACTTGTTGAAGGTAGATTTTACCGAAATTAAATTTTTATCGAATGTTTACCAAAACCAAAAGTGTTTACCAAAATTGAATTTTCTATATCGAAAACCTTTTTTAACGAAACTAATTTTACTATCGATTTATATTATGTATATTTAGGACCAAGTTTTTGGGGATTAGGTTAACTACTTGTTCCATAGTTTTTGACTTCTTTATTTTGGGTACTTAAAGTTCTATCCCTTTGTGGATTGTACAAGAAGAATAATTTATGAAGTAAATCATTTTGTCATGTCGTACCTTTGTACCTAGAATTCCATGCGTAGTTGTTTTCTTTTGTATATTTAAAGTATTCTGACTTTTTGTATGAGAATATTTTTCATTATATGTTTACTTCAACTTTGTTTTTATAGAAGGTTTATGAGGTTGCCCTATTGAAATTGGACAATCCCCTTTGTGTTGAAGCTTTTCACTTACCTAACGAAAGTAGAAAGATTTTTTCTTTTGTTCCTTTATTTTATTTCTTTCAAAACCTAGTAGTTCATCGGGCTATAATCAATTGGAGTAGATTTTAAACTTTTCAATTTGAAATCAACACATTGATTTTGGGATGGAATCTGCACAACAAAATTTCGTCTTAGAATCATTAAGGGTAAATTCTATAGTTGGGGTAATCATCATCATTGTGTTTTCATCCAAACCAATGAACTAATGCCGAAAGGACATGAGTTCATATGTATTTTAGAATTAGTTTATATAATCAGTGTTGAGTTTACGGACCCGAACTTCAGTATAAAAAAAGGAATTATTCATTCAAATTTTCCTTTCTTTTTAGTATTGTTATGCTACAAAAAATCATATCAATTTCTTATTGGTGAAGATGAAGGGAAACATTAGTAAGGAGATGGCAGAAAAGATGAATAAAAAAAGAATTTACAATTAGAACCAGGTAGTGGCCATGATGCACCAGAATTTGACCGTGAGGACAAAATAAAATAAAATGGTAGTGATTTTTTCTGATAAAGGAAATATCATTTTTTTGGAGATGGAGAAGTTTCAATGGTGGATCACCATATGAGATATGGAGTGGGTTTGGCATGTCAACATTTGTTGGGCATGCGATTGAGTCTGATCTAACCGTTGGTGAAGGAGTTTTTACATGCCATCACCCAATTCAACCGAAAATTATAAAATCAATTGTGTAAGGATTTTCAATTTTCATAACTGAAAAAATGATGGTTGAGATGCTCTACCTATCGTAAATAGGCATTAGCAAATTGCCACCCAAGTTGACCAAGGAAAAGGAAAAAGAAAATGAGGTGGTTGTTTACTAAAAATTCGTTCCACCAAAAATACTAGTTGATAAAAAAGGATGAAAGGTTGCCCTTTTTAGGAAATGTATGTAGTTAGATTACCAGCTTTAATCCATGAAATATAGTTGAACGGTAGTTAACTTACTTACGTGGCAAAGAAGTTGATGAATTTTGTAATGTTGGGTGAACAAGGGGTGAAGGCGAATTGGTTTGTTGTAGTCTTCAACAAACTCTATAGTAGGTTGTGGGGTCTATTTGCATCGATAAAACTTGGCACAAGTAAGGACAACATTGAATTCAAATTTGCCCAAGTGGTAAACATCCTACTTTAGAATTGGTTTTCAGTAGACACAACATTCATCTTACTGGAATTAGACAAGGAGGAGGAAGGTGTTGCCACATCAATACCGAAAGTTTAAGCTATAAGAAGCAACAAAATTTTAAGAACATATTTCTAGCGCACACCCATTGAGTTCGATAAAAAAGATAGAGGACATTGAAGTGGGACGAGTACCCAATTGAAAACCTCAAGGCAACTGAAAATCTCACTATTATTGCTATTAGTGTTGGGGTCTTAGAATTTGAGTAAGCTTCATCCCCAAAATCATATATTGTCACCATGGAAACACACTTCAACAAAATGGTCATTAGAAGAATCAAGTCCATAGAAGAAAGGTAGAATGTAAAGTTTGAATTCGATTTTGATGCCTATAAGTACTAAAACCCCTACAAATCTTTTAAACCAATTGCACACATGCCTAGAAGGAGAGGCAATTCTAGAATAGGAGATGTACCAGGATTGGATACTCCATTGAAATATTTTTTCTAGTGGAAATATTGCATAGAATTTGGGTGAGGCAACCAAAGATCATTGCCCCCTTGATACTTCATTTTTGGTATGAGGTGGAATTTTTCCTCCACCAATTGGAGTCGAAAAGATCCTAGTTCCTTTGGTTTTATCTTCACAAAAAAGTTTAGGGGACCACTTACTTTGGTTGAAAGAGTTTGCCAAGACAATGGACAACATTTCGACAACTTTTCAATTAAACACAATTAAAAAGGATGTTATAAAAGGAGTGTTGCAAAAGAACATGTAGGAGTAGCGGCCTTGAAAAGCCAATTGTTGCAGCTATAGAAGGAAATTGATAGGATGTACTTACCATACAACATCTCCACACTTAACTACAAAACATGGAAGGCACAAGGAAGAGGGTCTAAGAGTTGGAAACCAAAAACTCCGACTACTAAAATGAGTTACTCCATTTCCATAAATGCCTTACCAAAAGCAGTGAGATGTTGGGTTCCATCAAATTAGAACAAGTTAACTTCAAGCAGGTTCTAGAATAAGAATAGGCCAACTAGAAGGTGGTGGAGTAATTTCTTAGCCTTACCAAAAAAATATTTACTTCGGCAAAAAGGAAGGTATAACAACTAAAGAGGAATAATGAATCACTTATCGAAACCACAATAGAAGCAACAATTGGAACTACAATAGTCAAACAAATTTTTTTTAATGTTGTAACAAGATTTGGAGGAGGTTTGACAAAATCCGTTTGTGATTCAGGAGGAGTTGGATTTGTTAACAAAATAAATGAGGGCATTGAAGCAAAGGGTAAAGCTCATAGACCTCTACCACCATTGGATGGAAGAATTCAACAATTTAAAGATGGAACATGCCTTTATGAAGGTCGAACTTCTTATTTATCATAAAAGGAGCAAAAGAAATCTAGCTGACCAATGGGAGTTTTACAAAAAACAAGTCAGCAAAATTATCCAAAAGGTATTTGAGTCCGATTGAAAAGATGAAGAATTGCATCAGTTGTGAACTTGGAAGCCTATTGATGAGTGATGCCACCTTTTGGTTTCGATAGAGCGCAAGCCCACTTTGTATCTACATCCAAATCTAGTACGCATGAAAGTGAGGAGCAAATTGAAGGTGGGAAGATGGGGGTGGATTTGGTAGTCGCACCAAAATTGCGACCTACCAAACCAAAAATAACTTCTGGTATTGGGATTTTCTTTGTTGCTACAAACAGTTTTGGCAAAGCTGAAGGTGCTACACATGTTCTAGCCTTAATGCTTGCAAAAGTTATAGCCTTTTCCAGTGAAATATCTTATTAGACATTTTTTAGCATGACCTTCAAGGATGAACATGCAAATCCAATGGTTGAATTTAATATGGAGGAAGGTGCTTTGATTTCAATACAACTAAAACCGATTTCCATCCCAATTGTCTTCGCAAGAATTCTTCCTATCACCCCACTAGATCTAAGGGTAGATGTTAGGGTAGAGGTAATAGAGGTTACATTTATGGAAGAGTAGTGTACACATTGTAATTTTGAGGACATATTCCCAAAGGGGGATGATGTTGAAGGTAGATTTTAATGTATCCAAATTTTAATTGAATGTTTACCAAAATTGAAAGTACATATTTAAACCAAATTCCCTCTATCGAAAACTTTTTTTACTGAAACTAATTTTACTATCAATTTAGATTATGTATATTTAGGATCAATTTTTTGGGGATGAGGCTAACTATGTGTTCCATTGTTTTTGACTTTTTTTTTGAGGTACTTAAGGCTCTATCCCTTTGTGGATTATATAGGGAGAATCATTTTTGAAGTAAAATCATTTTTTCTTGCCATACTTTTGTACGTAAAATTCCATGTATAGTTTTTTTCCTTTGTACATTTGGAGGTATTCTAAATGTTTTGTATGAGAATATTTTTCCTTGTATGTTTGCTTTAGGTTTGTTTTTGTAGAAGGTTTATGAGGCTACCCTACTGAGATTGGATAGTCCCCTTTGTGTTGAAACTTTCTGCTTACCTCAGGAGAAGGGAAAATATTTTTTCAAGTTTGCTCCCTTATTTTATTTCTTTCAAAACCTAGTAGTTCACTAGGTGGCTTTAAAAAACTACATAATAGGATTACTACAATTGAAATTAAAATTAGATTCAACCTTGTTGCCACTTGAACTTGTTGCATAAAATGAGATTGGTTTAGGTTTTAAAAGGGTCATAAAAAGATAAACGTCCTTAGGATTTTTGTTAGGCTTTCAAAAAAGCTAAACAATTTAGTGTCCTTTCATGAAATTGTTGGTGTTATTGCCTTTCAATTCAAGAAATCATATTAATAAGAAGAAGCAAAAGGAGGTTGAAAAACACAAGTAGTGCAAGTTTGTGAACGTTTACTAATGATTTGTGCATAAAATTCCAACCTCCAAAGTTCTATCAAAAGTAGAACATGTTACGCACTACAAGAAAGGCTTTATTTTCAAACCTCTAAAACAATTGCCAAATTTTTGAATTCACACAATGAAAAAACCATCATTTTCTCATGATACATGAAATGAACAACATAAGAATCAAACCCTCAAGGAATTAGACAATGCAAGTATGGGAAGAAGCATGACAAACATGACAAACGTGTATGTTAATTCAATAAGATCTTAAAACTGGATTGTGTACAATCCCTTTGTTTAAACCCTAAACTTGCCAAACCTTAAACCTAACAAACCCCAAACCTATCTAAATCCTAAAGTAAGTATGTGATGCATTAGCCTTACATGTTACAAAACATAATTTTATGCACACCATGTAAACACAATTTTTTTAAAAACTTGAATATGCAAAACTTGTAACCTTAAAATAGGGATGCAAAAAAAAAGTTTATAAAACAAAATTCAACCAAGAGGGAGTGAGGGAATGAAAAAGAAAAGAAGAAAAATCACAATGACTAGTGCGTAACAATGAAATGAGGTTCACCACCATGCACAACACGAAGCCCAACTTTGATATAATGTTGAACAACATTATGATCACTATGCACACAAATAATAATGACTTGGTGGGAGGCATGGGTAGAAAATTCTCTAGCATTGGCGTTTCAATCTTCATTTGTTCTTCATAGAATCAATAGGGTTTTGAATCCTAACTTCTTGATCCACATCTCCAAGCAATGAGCAAATCTAAGCACTTGCATTGAGCATTGAACACCTTCATGACTCTAGCAACCAACTAATGATAAGCTAGCAATTTGTGCCTTTCGCAATTTGGCAATTTTCATTAAAAAAAATAAATCCCTTTAATTAACTTTGCAAGCCATATTTTTCCATTTTTATTTGATGATAAATCACCAATAAAAAGAAGGTTGTTCCTAGCTTAAAGTGGGCCTTAACAATCAAGATTATGATTAATTATTACTTCCACTTCTTATCAATGTTTTTTAAAGGATTTTTAGAGGAGGCCTAGGTGGCTAGGTTTTGCCAACCCATGGTTAATAGTGGCAACTTTTCAAATTTGAACCTAGATTATTTAAGCTAGGTGTCAAAGTTTCTAGTAAAAACTTGGCTAGGTTTTTTTTTTTTTTTTTTTTTTTTT